>Ga0075445_10000033_pt1 | contig 60607 bp, 55 predicted proteins | sample CoawatmetaG02DNA_FD_72350 | JGI IMG/M metagenome (GOLD analysis project Ga0075445, IMG submission 72350) | Marine microbial communities from the West Antarctic Peninsula - Coastal water metaG029-DNA | ecosystem: Environmental > Aquatic > Marine > Coastal | place: Atlantic Ocean: West Antarctic...
TAGCGGAGAGGTTACACACGATCCCATTCCGAACTCGAACGTTAAGGGCTCCAGCGCCGATGGTACTATGTCTTAAGGCATGGGAGAGTAGGACATTGCCAAGTCTACAAAACGTGAAATAAATGTCACTTTACAATTACTATATCTAATTGATAATCTATTTTATGAAAATCACAGTTGTAGGTACAGGCTATGTGGGCTTAAGTCTAGCAGTGCTTTTATCGCAAAAACATGAAGTCTGTGCTTTAGATATAGACCCAGTAAAGATTGATAAAATTAATAATAGAATTTCTCCTTTTAAAGATAAGGAAATAGAAAAATTCTTAAAAGAGAGAGATCTTAGTTTAACTGCCACAAATAATACTGCTGATTCTTATCTTAATTCGCAATATGTAATTATAGCAACACCAACAAATTATGATTCAGAAACTGGTTCATTTGACACTTCAAGTGTTGAGAAAACCATTTTAGAGATACTACAATACAATAAAGATGCCGTTATAATAATTAAATCTACAGTTCCTTTTGGTTTTACTGATAACGCACGCAAGCAGTTTAATACAAGTAAAATTATTTACTCACCAGAATTTTTGAGAGAGAGCAAAGCACTTTATGATAACTTGCATCCTTCTAGAATTATAGTTGGTGATTTTTCAAAAGAAGCAGATGCATTTGCTAAGATATTATTAGATTGCTCCAATAAAAAGAGTAAAGATGTAAATATTTTTTTAATGAAATCAAATGAGGCGGAAGCAGTAAAATTATTTTCAAATACTTATCTTGCAATGCGAATATCTTTTTTTAATGAACTAGATAGTTTTAGCGAAGTAAATGAATTGTCATCTCTTGAAGTAATTAAAGGAATATCTTCTGATCCTAGGATTGGTAACTATTACAACAACCCATCGTTTGGTTATGGTGGTTATTGTTTACCAAAAGATACGCAGCAATTATTAGCTAACTATAAGAGTATTCCAAATAATATTATTAAAGCTGTTGTCGACTCAAATATAACAAGAAAAGAATTTATAGTTAACTCAATTTTGGAAAAATCACCAAAAACTGTTGGGGTCTATAGATTAGTTATGAAAAATGATTCTGATAATTTTAGAGAAAGTGCAGTTTTAGATATAATCAAAAAGCTACAAGAAAAAGAAATTAAAATACTATTATATGAGCCATACTTTGAAGGAAGTGAAATAGATGGGATTCCGGTAATTAGAGATTTAAATAGTTTTATTATTAATTCAGAGTTGATTATAGCAAATAGACTCTCCTCAGATTTAGAGGCAGTTCAAGACAAAGTGTATTCGCGAGACTTATTTGGTGAAAATTAATACCGTTATCAAAAGTGAAAAAAAAATTAGAGATAATTTATAATTCCTCATATATTTTAGAATTTGGTTGCGGGGGTAGGATTTGAACCTACGACCTTCAGGTTATGAGCCTGACGAGCTACCAGACTGCTCCACCCCGCGATAATTAAATATCAATAGTCATTAAATTGAGTAATGTCAAACATAGCTAGCACGATTTGTAAAAGATAAGTATTTACTTTCAGGGATTCCACTGTTTATACTTTTAATATAAAATATTCACGGCTTGTAAAACTCTGTTGCTGACTCAGTTCGCCTATAATAAGATTCAGTTGCTCTATTTGAAAAACTTAACCACTTACTTTCAGGAATACCAATATTAATAGCCAAGGCTCTTCTCCACATATTTTTTGGCTGCTTAATTGGTTCGACACCATGCCAAGAATTACCTGTTTTAACAAATCCACACATTCTATTTGGCTTGTAGGAAAAACTATTTATTTCATTCATATAATTCAGAGGTATATAGTTATTACTCCAGTTTTTATCATGTTTTTTATTTTTGGGTTTATACATTACAGTTCCACCGCCATACTCGTCTTTCCATTCAGGGTCTGGAAAATATAATAATAATGACAAGTATTTTGTAAGTCTATCAGTGTGAGCATCTAAAAAATTTTTTTTATTGTATCTAGATAATTCCCAATCAATTGCCACTTTATTTATAAAAGGTTTTTTGTAAAAAGGAATATCACTACTTTCTAGAATCCATTTTTTTGATGCTATTAGTGGCCGGTATTTATATTGAAGCGGTTTAACAAATTTTGCCGCGTCATCAATAAATTCTTGAGATTCAAATAAATTGATTAGTTGTTTCCAAATGCTGTGTGTCTCAAAAAATTTGTTAACTTTTTTAACTTCACTTTTTTGAAAACCTTGTTTTCCACCGTAAATTTCTGAATCGTAAAATTCATCACTAGGCCAAGTATTATACAATTCATCATATACAACTTTTGGCAAGAAATTATCCCAACAAAAAAATGGAAAATGATTATTATCAATTAAAGTGAGTTTTTTGTTGGAAATCTTAGTATCTTCAATTGACAAATGCATGAAAAGATATTTAGCAGAAAATCATAATAAATTAAAGAAAATTTTTCAAACAATATTTTTTGATTAAAGACTTTTAATAAAAAAAACATTTTATTTATTGATTATCAATCTAAATACATAGATCTAAATACATAGATAAGATACAACTAATGAAATACATACCTTAAATTGACTTAAATTTAGTAGACATATGCATAGCTTTAAAAAAAAAATAACCTTAAACATTATAATTTTATGTTTTTCTCTATCCTTTTCCTTAGTAATATTAGAAATATTATCACGCTTATATATCGGTAAGTTTTTCAACTATGGTGCTACTACAAATATCTACCAAGATGATGAACTGCTAGGATGGAAATATATTCCTGGAGATTTTAATGTTAGTAGAGCTAGCAGTAACATTGACATTTCGATTAATACAGATGGGTTTCGTGATAAAGAGTTTAATTATGAAAACAATAATACATCAAATATTATTTTCATTGGTGATTCTGTTACCTCCGCTAATCAAGTTGATGCCAGTTTAAGGTTTACATCACTAGTTGAACAAGATCTTCAAACAGATTACAAGACATATAATTTTGGAGTGGATGGTTATTCATTAGACCAATCGTATTTAGTTTTAAAAAAATACATTGAAAAAATAAAGCCAAAATATGTTTTTTATACTTTTGTTGTAAATGACATTCATCACATTACAGACAGCGCCTATGAAAATTGTCATGTAGATTGTACCGTCTATCATAAGCCTTTTTTTGATGCAGATTTTAATTTAATTAATAAAAGAGAAAAAAAAATTAAGGTGATTAATAAAAAAACTAGCTTACGTAATAATATATTGATTAATTTTTTAAGAAATAATTCTGCATTATATTCAATTATTAGAAAAAGTAGTTATTCGCCTGTAGTAGATAAAAAAAATAGTTGCGAACTAACATTCGAAAGAAGAATGCCTAATTTTATCAAGGAACATATTGAGCTATCAGAATACAACAGTGATATTGCAACACAAGAAAGTGTCAAAATAATTAAAAAACAATTAACTAATTTGGAAAGATTTAAACTTGTTTTAGAAAAAACAAATGAACTTGCCCTCAGTCACAATGCTAAATTAATTGTTATAGATGACGCACACCCAAGAGTTTCTTCAGCAAACTACAGAAAAATGGTAGAACAATGTTATGATGAATATAAAAACAGTGATATCTTAAGTGGATTACAGCTTAATGTAGACTACATTTCATCAAAAGTAGCAAGAATTGCTAATACGCTTAATATTGATATTTTAACTCAAACTCATGAAGAGCTTATGGAATATAAAAATAAAACTAATTGCACTATACCTTTTACAAATAGCCTTAATAATGTCATAGATGGCCATCCGACAGTTTGTGGGCATATATATTATAAAGATAAAATTTTAAAATATTTAGCTGGTATTAACTAGAATGCATGAAGAGAGAAAATTTGAATTACAAATTAAATTGTCTAATAAAGTGTTTGGAATATTTTTAACTCTTATTTTTGCCGCTATATTTATTTACCCTTATGTTTTTTATGAATTACCTGTTTTGAGAGTTTGGGCTATTATTGCATCTTTAATTTTATTAAGTATAACAATTATCAAAAGTAACATATTAGAGCCATTCAAAAACTTATGGCTAAAACTTACTAAATATATTTCTCATTTCTTATCTCTACTTGTTATGTTTATAATATTTGTATCAACTGTATTACCTATTGCTATAATAATGAAAATTTTTAGATATGACGCCCTTAAACTTTCTATAAATAATAAACTTGATACGTATTGGATGAAAAAAGATCCAAAAGATGTTTTGTCAATTAAAGATCAGTTTTAACTTGAGTAAAACATATATATAACTACATTACCTATAATGGATTTTTTAAAACAGCTTATAAAATTTTTTGCTAAAAGAAAAAAATTTTGGCTTTTGCCAATAGTTATTATGCTATTTATTTTTGGGGGACTGATTATTCTATCCCAAAGTTCAGCAGTGGCTCCATTTATTTATACTTTATTTTAACGTATGAAAGCTATAATTGGAATATCTGCTTTTTATCATGATAGTGCTGCAGCGCTAATTATAGATGGAAACATAGTAGCTGCCGCTCAAGAAGAGAGATTTACAAGAATTAAGCATGATTCAGATTTTCCAATTAATTCTATTAATTATATTTTAGCTGATGCTAGCTTAAGATTATCAGAGATTGATGCTGTAATTTTTTATGATAAGCCACTTCTTAAATTTGAGAGACTTCTGGAAACTTATGTTAGCTTCGCCCCAAAAGGCTTAATATCTTTTATAAAAGCAATGCCAATAGTTCTAAGGGAAAAACTATTTCTAAAATATCTATTGTTGAAAAAATTGCGATTAATTAAGAAAAATTTTAGTTCAGATAAAATTTTTTTTTCAGAACATCATTTAAGTCATGCAGCAAGTGCATTCTATCCATCACCTTTTAAAGATGCGATTATTCTAACAATGGATGGGGTTGGAGAATGGACCACTGCTTCAATTGCAATAGGTTCAGGCAATAAAATTAAAATTGTTAAAGAAATGCAATTTCCTCATTCACTCGGACTTCTTTATTCTGCTTTTACCTACTACCTTGGATTTAAGGTTAATAGCGGTGAGTATAAAGTTATGGGCCTTGCCCCATATGGCAATCCTAAATATACAGATATAATAATTAATGAGCTTATAGATCTTAAAATTGATGGATCTTTTAGGTTAAAAATGAAATTTTTTAACTTTGCAACTGGCTTAACTATGATCAATAGCTCATTTGCAAAGTTATTTGGAGAGCCAATTAGAAATGAGGAAGATAAATTAAATCAATTTCATATGGATATTGCTGCATCAATTCAAAGGGCCACTGAGATAATACTTCTAAAAATTACTAAAGATATACACGATGAATATAAGATCGATAATCTATGCTTAGCAGGTGGCGTTGCTTTAAACTGTGTTGCCAATGGTAAAATTCTAAGGGAAAAAAGATTTAAAGATATATGGGTTCAGCCTGCTGCTGGCGATGCAGGAGGTGCGCTGGGAGCTGCATTATTGATGTGGTACGATCAAAATGATAATCAGAGAATAGTGGATAAAAATGATTCAATGCAAGGTGCTTATTTAGGACCATCATATTCAAATGATCAAATTGAAATTTATTTAAGAAATTTGAATGCTGTCTATCAATTTCATAGTGATGATGAGTTAACTGATACAATATCTGTTGAATTATCCAATGGTATGATCATTGGCTGGTTTCAAGGCAGAATGGAATTTGGACCAAGAGCCCTAGGCTCCAGATCTATTTTGGCTAATCCAATGATTCCAGATATGCAAAAAAAATTAAATTTAAAAATTAAATTTAGAGAATCTTTCAGGCCTTTTGCTCCAGCAGTACTTTATGAAAATGTTTCAGATTGGTTCGAATTAGATAAAAAAAGTCCTTATATGCAATTTGTTAGTCAAATAAAAAAAGATAAGATTATAAATACTGAAAATGATCAAAAATTATTTGGTATTGAACAACTAAATTTAATTCGTTCTCAAATACCCTGTGTGACACATGTTGATCATAGTGCAAGAATTCAAACTGTACATAAGGAGACCAATCCAAGATTTCATTCTTTAATCAAAAAATTTGATAGGTTAACTAATTGTCCAGTGCTATCAAATACCTCATTTAATATTAGAGGCGAGCCAATAGTTAATACTCCTGAGGATGCCTATAGATGTTTTATGGGAACTGATTTAGATATATTAGTAATTGGGAATTATATCCTTCACAAAAGTAAGCAGGTTAATAAAATAAATAAAAATTTTAAAAATGAATTTAAAAGCGACTAATTCGTAACTATATTAACCATATATAGTCTTATATCTTGATAAAAAAATTATATCAATTATGTAATTGATATTAAATAGTTATTAATATAGATAATATCTTTGCAATTAATTCATAATTTATGACACCTTTCCATATTTTAGACGCTATAATTCTTAATAAAAAAATTTATATTATTTATTTTTTTATTTCCTTAGTTATATCTTTTCCTTTGTTTTTATATTTTAAACAAAGTGAAGATTTTAAGCCTAAGTATATTTTATACTCTAGCACAATTGCTATAAATGAAGATGTAAAAAGAATAATAAAGGATGTCTATCAAATTAAAGACAATCTAGAGCAAACATTTTCTTTTTATGATAATAATACTAATATAGATGGGGTTGTAAATTTTAAATCAACCAATGAATTCATTCAGGGATATACTGAAGAAAAAAAAGTTTCTAATAGTTCTGCCACAAAAATGTATAATGAAATGTTGATGAATTTCTTGCAAAATGTTGCATCCTCAGAAGCTCAAACTATACATGCCTATAGAAATCTTTATGATAAAATTAATATAAGGTTTCCAGATAATGATCAAGCAGATGAGGCAATTTATGAATTAATGAAAGGTACAAATTTGTCCGCTTTAAATGATGAGTTTGATCAAGAATTTAAAAATACTTTTGAAAATATAAAAATAAATTCTTATCTTACAATAAAATCTAGAGGCTCTGATTCTTTTGGTGACGATTACTTTCAATATGTAACATCATTACTAGAGGATTCCTCTAAAAATGTGCACAAAATTTTACTAGAAAAAACAAAATCTGAATATAATGTTTTTATTAATCGGCAAAAACTGAAAATCGGTAGTCTTAAAAAATATAAATTAGATTTGCCATTAAAATATATTGAAGATCTTAATTCGAAAATAGAATTTTTAGAGTCGAAACTTAATGTAGCTACTGCACTTAATATTATTGAACCAGCTATTGGTGGTGCTGGTGTTGGAAATGCAGGTGTAGTTATGAACTACCCAAGCATTGATAAACTCTTTATGGGAACAACTGTAATAAAATTAGAAATAGAAGAAATTAACAAAAAAATTGCTGAAGCCAATAGTCCAAATTTTAAGTCAAAAAAGGAAATTTTGATTGATAAAGATATCAAAAATAATGTCGACCATCTAATCATTAGTGAAAATACTTTACAGGAGCACCTTGCATACTTAAAGAATTTAGAAATAAATTTCTATAAAATTGAAAAGGAGCATATGACTAATTTAAATTATACAAAGTCAACTTTTCTAATTTTAGCCAACATTTTTATTATTCAAATCTTCTTTTTAATGTTGTTATATTTCTGTGTAACATTTTTTAATGGCTATAAAGAGTACAGACTAAAACTTGATAATTGAGCATTAAATGAAATCAAATAATAAAATTGCTATTTCTGGCTTAGGAAGAATAGGAAGATCAATATTAAAAAAAAATGGATTAAATAATCAATTTAATGTTTCTTTTTGTAATGATGTAAATCCCGATATTAAAAATTTAGCATACCTACTCAGATACGACTCTACCTATGGAAAGTACGATAAAGAAATTAAATTTACTGATAATAAAATTATAATTAATAATCAGGAAATTGATTATTTAGTAAATCATTCTCTGTATGATATTGATTGGGAAAAATATCAAACTGATATACTTATAATATCTTCTGGAATTGAAAAAAGCGTTAAAGAGGCCCGTGAATTGATTTTAAAGGGGGCAATTAAAAAAGTGATAGTTACTCATTGCTCCAGTAATACTGATAAAGAAATTATTTTAGGTGTTAATGAAGATACTATTAATGAAAAAGATAGTATAATTTCTAATAGTATTTGTGATGCCAATGCAATTGCTCATATTGTGAAATGGCTAGATAATGAGTTTGAAATTCAGTCAGGTTCTCTTACAACTCTACACCCATGGCTTGGATATCAAAATTTATTAGACGGGTTTTCTTTTTCACATTCTAACCCAGGTTTTCCATGGCCTGATTATGCATTAGCCAGAAGTAGTATTGATAACTTAATCCCAAAAAAAACAACTGCATTATCAGCTGTTGAATCTGTCGTGCCCAATATAAAAAATAAGATGCTCTCATTTTCATATCGAGTACCTACCAACGTTGTCTCATCATCTGACTTAACTTTAAATTTAAAGAAAGAAATAAGCCTAAATGAATTTAATAATTTTCTTGTAGACCAAAGTAAAAAAAGTAAATACGTCTCATTAAACTACGAGTCATTAGTATCTCAAGATTATAAATCTAATGAATCTAGTGCAATTATAGATATGCAGTGGAATCAAAAAGTTGGCAACACTTTTAAAATTGTTTTGTGGTATGACAATGAATGGGGCTATAGTTCTCGAGTAATAGACTTGGTTGAATTCTTAAGTAAATAAATTTACAGATGATATATTTTTTAGATCTTGATGGAGTTATTATTGATTCTATACAAGAGTGCTATGAAGTTTCAAAAGAAGTTTATTTTAAAGATAAAAGTTTTATTTATGATGAAAAAATTTATAAAGAAATATTCTATGAATATAGAGGAATTGTTGGGCCTGCAAATGAGTTTGAACATTTACATAATCTAATTGAAAAAAAAATTGTAGACACTTCTTTTAATATACAAAGTAACTTTAAGTTGCTTAAGTTAAATAAAAAAACTCTTTTTGAAAAATCTTTTTTTTCTTATCGTAAAAAACTTATTGAAAAAAATTTAAACGAATGGATAAAGCTTAATCCATTAACAGATTTTGGAAAAAAACTAGTTCACAGAAATGATTTGGTTATTTATATAATTACGACAAAAAATAGAGTGGCAACAAAAATACTTTTAAATCACTATAAAATTTTTTTTAATAAAATTTTTTCAAATGAAGATATTAAAAAATTTGGAAGTAAAGGTAACTTAATAAAAAATGTAGTAAAAAAATATGATTTAAAAGATGTAGTATTTATAGATGATTTAGTTGATCATTTAATATCAGCTAAGAATTTAGGAATTACGACTTACTTTGCAGATTGGGGCTATGGTAAAAATACTAACTTTAATCTCTTTGATCAGAATCAAATTGATTTATGAGTCATTACAAAAAGATTAAAATAAATAATTTATTTATTTAATTATTGCATTATTAAAATTTAAGAATAAATTAAATTCATTAATTAATATTAAATATATGCATATAGGATTAGTGATTGGCAAAAAAAATAGTATTGGAGTTCCTGGTAAAAACACGAGATTAATTATAGGAAGACCTGCTGCAGAGTACGCTTTTATTGCTGGGGCTGCTGCCAAACTGGATAAAATATATGTGTCAACAGACTCAGATGAAATAGCAAATATAGGAAAAAAATATAATGCTATTCATATTAATAGGCCCTTGGAACTTGCTACCCCAGATTCCTTAACAGAGGATGTGCTTACACATGCTTACAATTTTATTAAAAGTGAAAATAAAACAAAAAATATAAAGACTATATCTTTGTTGTTTTGTAATAATCCAGCGATCAATGTTAAATTATTAAAAGAAGCAATTTCATTTACAGAAAATACAAATGAGTATGATTCGTGTTTCTCTGTAGTAAAATATGACATGTTTTCTCCAGCTAGAGCTAGAAAAATTGATACCAAAGGCGAGATGCAACCATTTGTTGAATTAAAACATCTTGATAACGTCTCATCCATAAGAGACTCTCAAGGATCATGTTACTTCTGTGACTTATCAATTCAAGTTATGAAACCTATATGCTTTGAAGAAATGGATAAAGGCCAATTACCATTTAAATGGCAAGGGAGAAAATCTAAGGCTATAGAAACAGATTTTGGTTTTGATATTGATACTGAATGGCAATATGTTGTTATTGAATATTGGCTAAAAAAATATGGATTTACTGAAAACTCAATTCCATGGTAATAATGTATGATTAGTAGAAATTTTATAAAAGAAAAACTTATGTCTGGTAAGCCGGTAATTGGCACTTGGTCAATAATACCCTCAACAATAGTATCAGATATAATTGCATCAACAGGACTAGATTTTATTATTATTGATGCTGAGCATGGACCAATCAGTTTTTCAGAAGCACAACAAATGGCAATTGCATGTGAAGCAAGAGGTGTTTCCCCTATAATGAGAGTAGGCGGGGTAAATGAATCTGATATTTTAAAAGCTCTAGATATAGGTGTTCATGGAATTCAAATTCCAAATGTTGAAAATGCTACTGATGTAGAAAAAATTATAGAATTTAGTAAGTACCCTCCATTAGGAAATAGAGGTTTTTCACCTTTTACAAGAGCTGGAGGATATTCAATTAATAATTCAAAAACTCATACTGCCAGTTGTAACCAAAATACCTTAGTGGGAATAAATGTAGAGGGTGAAGCAGGTGTTAACAATCTTGATGAAATTCTAAAAATAAATGAACTAGATATTATTTTCATTGGTTTATTTGATTTATCAAAAGCACTGGGTATGCCGGGAGAAGTAGACAATCCTAAAGTTGAAAAATTATTAAAAGATGTTACAAAAAAAATATTAGATGCAGGAAAATACCCAGGCACAATAGCAACTTCAAAAGAAAAAATGAAACTTCATTTATCAATTGGAATTAAATATTTACTTTATTTAGTAGATTGTGAAATGCTTAGAGCGACCTATGCAGATGTAGTATCTGATTTTGATAAATTGAGATAGATATTTATGGGTAAAGCTTTTATTACAGATTATATAGATAACCCAAGTATAGAAAAAGATATTCTTGGCGATGTTGCTCAAGATCCCAATGATCCTGAAATTGAAGTATTACTCGTGTGGCATAAGGATGTTAATAAAGAATACCTCGCTCAATTCAAAAACTTAAAAGGAATGGTTAGATATGGAGTCGGAACTGATAATTTAGATTTTGAAGAAGCAAATCGAAGAAATCTTTATATTTGTAACACACCTGATTATGGAATAGATGAGGTCAGCGATACAACAATTGCTATGATTATGAATTTTACTAGAGGAATACAAGAGCATGATATAGCGAGTAAAAAAATCATTGATAATTCATGGCAAGAAAATATTAATCCAAAAAAAAGAAGAAGTTCTGAATTAGTAGTTGGAGTTATTGGTGCTGGTAGGATAGGGAGTAGTGTTCTAATTAAAGCAAAGTCTATAGGCTTTGAAACAGTATTTTATGATCCGTATAAAGAACAAGGTCATGATAAAGTTGTATCTGCTTATAGATGTGACACGATTGATGAATTTTTACAATTAACAGACATAGTTTCAATTAATGCAAAATTAAACAATGAAACTAATTCTCTAGTGAATAAAGACTTTATAAGTAAGATGAAAGAAAATGCGTATTTAATAAATACGGCAAGAGGTCGTATAGTTGAAGATCTTGACAATTTTATAGATCCAATAAAATCTGAAAAAATTAGTGGCGTAGCTCTAGACGTTCTTCCTGATGAGCCTCCAAGTAAGAACTCTTTATTAATTAAATCATGGAGAAATAATGACAGCTGGATTCTTGGAAAAGTGATAATAAATCCACATACTGGATATTACTCTCAAGAATCGTATATTGAAATGAGGCAAAAAGCTTCAATAAACGCAAAAAGAATACTCTTAAATCAAAAACCCTATTCAATATTATTAGATATTAAGAAAAATTAAAACTATGGAAATTATTGCACACAGAGGTTTTTGGAGAAAAAAAACTGATCAGAATACTATTGGTGCGTTCAAATTAGCTTTAAATAATCATTTTGGAATAGAAACAGACATAAGAGATCAAAACGGTCAATTAGTAATTTCTCATGATATTCCAAAAAAAAAATCCATTAAGCTCCATGAGTTATTTAAGATCTATTCATTAAATTCAAGTTATTGTACACTTGCATTAAATATAAAAGCAGATGGATTGCAAAAGGAATTATTAAAACTAATTAAAAAATATCATATTAAGAATTATTTTATATTTGATATGTCAATTCCAGAAAGTATTAAATACTCAAAAACTCCAATAAATAATTATATGCGCTTAAGTGAATATGAAAAAGATTATAAAAATTTTGTATTTAAGGGATTATGGATAGATCAATTTAGAAGTGATTGGATATCCCCTAAGCAGATTAAAATACTTCTAAAATCTAAAATAGATATTTGTTTAGTGTCTTCCGAACTGCATCAAAGAGATCAAAAACAATTATGGAAAATGATTTTAAGAAATAATATCTATAAATATAAAAATTTTTCTTTGTGTACAGATTTTCCATCTGAAGCAAGAAAGTTTTTTGATGCTTAACATTACTACAATTATATTTGATCTGGACGGCGTCTTAGTCGAAACAAAAGATCTTCACTACAAAGCATTGAATAAAGCCCTACAAAGATGTGAAACTAATGTTCAAATAGATTATGATGAGCATGTAAAAGTTTTTGATGGCCTTCCAACAGGTGAGAAATTAAGAATTTTAAATAATGATAGTCGACTCGATGTCAAATTAAATAAAAAAGTGAAAGAGCTAAAACAGACTTATACAATAAAACTTTTAGAAACTGAAATTAAATTTAATGCACAACTTTATGCAACCATTGAAAAGCTTAACAAGAATTATAAAATAGCTGTTGCAACAAATGCTGTAAAATCCACTCTCGAAATATGCATTAAAAAACTTAAAATTAAAAAATTCTTATCTTTCTATATATCAAATGAAGAAGTTATTAATCCTAAGCCACACCCAGAAATTTATATGAGAGCAATGCTTGAAACAAATTCATCTCCTAAAGAAACATTAATTGTAGAAGATTCTTATGTTGGTAGAAATGCGGCACAAGATTCAGGAGCAATACTTTTTCCAGTTAAAAAAATAAAAGATGTCAATTACAAAAATATATATAAATTCATATCTTTACATGATAACTTAATTTCTAAGATGAAAAAAAATTCATGGAATGACGAAGGCTTAAATATTCTTATACCTATGGCAGGTGAAGGTTCTAGATTTAGAGACGCTGGGTTTACATTTCCTAAGCCTCTAATAGATGTAAATAGTAAACCTATGATTCAAATGGTTATTGAAAATCTCAACATAAATGCAAATTTTATTTTTATAATAAGAAAAGAACACCAAGAACAATATAATATTAAAAGTGTGCTAAAAGTATTAAAGCCAGGATGCAAAATTGTTGAAGTTGATGAATTGACAGAAGGAGCGGCATGCACTGTTTTGCTGGCAAGAGAACATATAGACAATTCAAAACCGCTCTTATTAGCAAATTCTGATCAGTATATTGAATGGAATAGCTCTAAAACTATGTATAATTTTATTAGCAAAGACATTGATGCAGGTATACTTACTTTTGATGCTGTACATCCAAAATGGTCTTACGCAAAAGTAGATGAAAATAATATTGTTACCGAGGTTGCAGAAAAAAAAGTTATTTCCAATCATGCTACAGTTGGCATTTATTATTGGAAAAAAGGATCTGATTTTGTTAAATATGCTGATCAAATGATCAAAAAAAATATCCGAGTAAACAATGAATTTTATGTTTGCCCAGTCTTCAATGAGGCCATTATTGATAAAAAAATTATTAAGATTGAGACTGTAAAAAAAATGTGGGGCCTTGGTACACCTGAAGACTTAAATTATTTTGTTCAAAACAACAAATAATATTCTCTTTTTATAAGATTAATTAAATCTATTTAAATTTATATGAAAAAAATAATAGAAGATAATAAACCTGAAAACTTTAATAATAGAGATGCAATAAATGAGCGTTCTAATGATGAATGGCAGAAAAAAAATATTACTTGGTGGAATAAAAATCCAATGGAGTATGATTTTTCAACAGAGATTAATTTCCCTAAATATAGTAAAGAATTTTACGACGAAATTGATCAAAGATTTTATAATGTTTCATGCTTATTTTTGCCTCATGATAGACTACCTTTTGACAGAATGATAAATCATAGTTTTTTAAAAAGTAAAAATGTACTTGAAATTGGTGTCGGTGCTGGGAGCCATGCTTCTTTATTATCAGCTTATTCAAAAAAATTTACTGGGATAGATATAACCGAAGAAGCTATTAAAAATACAAAAAAAAGATTTGAGATTATGAATCTCTCGGGTGATTTAAGAAAAATGAATGCAGAAAGAATGGATTTTGAAGATAATGAATTTGATTTTGTTTGGTCTTGGGGAGTAATTCATCACTCCGCTAATACAAATCAGATAATATCAGAAGTCAACAGAGTTTTAGCACCTAAAGGTAGAGCAATTGTAATGGTTTATCATAGATCTTTTTTATATTATTATATAATAATGTTTCTTAAAGGAATTGGAAATCGTAATTTTTTTAAAAATTACTCAATACATAAAACAGTTCAATTAAATACTGATGGTGCAATTGCAAGGTATTATTCGAGAAAAGAATGGACAGATGCAGTAAAAGACAAATTTAATATAAAATCAATAAGAATATATGGTCAGCATGCTGACTTAATACCGTTGCCAGCAGGCAAGTTGAAAAATATTTTAGCAAAAATAATTCCTATATTTATTATGAAATTTATAAATACAAATTTGAGACAGGGTTATTTTCTTGTTTCTGAAATTGAAAAAAAAAGTTGATCTTATGAAAGGTGTTATATTAGCTGGTGGACTTGGCAGCCGTCTTTACCCATTAACAAAAACAATATCAAAGCAATTGCTACCTATTTACGATAAGCCAATGATATACTACCCTTTATCTATACTAATGCTTGCTGGAATAAAAGATATTGCCATAATTTCTTCTAAAAAACATATTGATGACTATGAAACACTTCTAGGAAATGGAAAGAGTCTCGGAATATCAATACAATATATTTTACAAGATAATCCCAATGGTTTACCAGAAGCATTTATAGTTGCTGAAGACTTTATTAAGAATGAAAGTGTTTGCATGATACTGGGTGACAATATTTTTTATGGCGCTGATTTTGTATCAAGACATATTTTACCCAATATTCAAAATAATAGAAATTCAATATTTACTTATCATGTAGGCAATCCTTCAGATTTTGGTGTTATTAATTTAGACAAAAATAATAATATAATAGACATCGAAGAGAAACCCAAGAAACCAAAATCCAACCAAGCAATTACTGGACTTTATATTTTTGACAATAAAGTCAGTGAATACGCCAAATTATTAAAACCATCTAGTAGAGGCGAAACAGAAATTGTTGATTTAATAAAAATCTATCTTAATAACAAGCAGTTGCATGTCGAAAAAATTAGTAGAGGTGTAGCATGGCTTGACACAGGAACACATCAGAATTTAATTGAGGCAGGTGAGTTTATTAAAACTATTGAAAATAGACAGGGATTAAAAATAGGCTGTATAGAAGAAATTGCATACAATAATGGTAATATAGGTAAAAATCAGTTAGAAAAAATTATCTCAGAAATGAAAAACTGTGAATATAAAGATTATCTAACAAGAATTATATAATAAATGATTATGAAATATGCAGTAGTTACAGGCGGTAGTGGACAATTAGGAAAGTCTTTTATTAAAACTTTGTTAGTAAATAATTATTTTGTATATTCTGTTGATTTAAGTAAACCTAAAAAAAAACATTCATCTATCGAATATGTAAATTTAGATATCACTAACGAGAAAAAAGTAAAAAATTTTTTTAAAGATTTAAAAAATTTGGATTTGTTAGTGAATAATGCTGGTATTGGTGTCTTTACTCCAATTCTAAAAAGAACTGCTAAAGAATTTTCAGATGTAATGAATGTTAATTTACTAGGTACTTTTTTAATGTCTCAAAATGCATTAAAAATTATGAAAAAAAAGAAACTTGGGAAAATAATAAATATAGGTTCTGTTTATGGAATGAAGAGTAGCGATCAAAGTATATATGGTAAAAGTGGCAGGAATAATTCAGAAGTTTACTCTGCCTCTAAAGCTGGTGTAATTATGTTAACTAAATATTTAGCCAGCCACTTTGCAAGCAACAATATACAAATTAATTGTATTTCACCTGGTGGAATATATAGAAATCAAGATAATGAATTTGTTAAAAGATATTCACTTAAGGCGCCAATCGGAAGAATGGCTAATACAAAAGATATGCAGTCAGTATTTAAGATGTTGATATCTGAAGATGCCAACTATGTTAATGGGATAAATATTCCAGTTGATGGAGGTTTTACGTCTTGGTAGAAAAAAAAGCATATGTAATTGGTGCGGGGCTGACAGGTCTAGTTACAGCATACGAATTAAGAAAAAATAATTTTATAGTAGAAATTATAGAGAAAGATAGTTCTGTAGGGGGCTTAGCTAAAAGCATTAATTGGAATGGTGAAGAAGTTGATTTAGGGCCACATATTTATCATTCACCTGACCAAGATATTATTGATTATTGGAAAAAAGAATTTCCTGGATTATTACATAAGAGAAATCATTGGGCAAAAAATTATAAAAATGGAAATTTTTATGATTATCCAATTTCAAAACAGTTTATAGAATCTCTAGGAAAAAAAGTTGCGAAAAAAATCAATAATGAACTAAAAAATGTAGATGTTAAAAAATTAAAAGAAGCAAAAAACTACTATGAATATACATTAAATCTAGCTGGACCAACCCTACAAGAAATGTTTTTTACTGTTTACCCAGAAAAAGTTTGGGGCGTTAATACAAAAAAACTTGATGCAAACTGGGCTCCAAAACGAATTGAAATAAGAGAAAAATCTAGACCATTTTATAGTAATCAGTATGCTGCAGTTGGTAATCATGGTTCAGGTACCATTATTAAGGCGCTGGAAAAAAAAGCTAGAAATGCTGGCGTAAAGTTTTGCATGAGAGAGTCAATTGATAAGTTTGTTAATGATACTGGTGGCACTACTCAAGAACTAATTACAACAAAAAGAAAAATCAATATTCAGAATGATGACATAATTATTAATACCACTTCAATAACAAACATTGCCAAACAGCTAAAAATTAAAACATCCTTAAAATTTAGAGGTATAAAGTTAATATATCTATTATTAGACGATAAAACAAAAATATTCCCAAAAAAAACAGATTTTGTATATTTTGATGATCCAAATATTATTTTCAATAGAATTTCAGATCAAAATTCATTTATTAAAAAACCAATGAGGGGTAAATCAATTTTTTGTTGTGAAGTAACATTTTCAAAAAATGATGCAGTTGATAAAATGTCAAGTATGCAGCTTGAAAAAAAAGTTACAGCTGATTTTTATAAGTTACCATTTGTACCAACTGGTTGCGTATCAAAAACTTACTCAATTTCATTGCCCGAAGTTTATCCAATGTTCTTCCAGGGTTATCAAAAAGAACTAGCTGAAGTAAAGAGCAAAATAGATAAAATTAAGAATATGTATATTGTAGGTTCTTTAGCTGAATTTGCTTATAGCGACTTGCAAGTATTATTTGGCAAAGGAATAGATCTAGCAGAATTTTTAAGTAGCAACACAATGCGGATTAATAAAATTTCAAAACAAATGCCAACAATGATCTTTAAAGATAATTTTAATCTTGGACATAAAAAAATAGGCAATAACAACCCTGCTTATATAATTGCAGAAATAGGATTAAATCATAATGGTGACATTATGTTGGCAAAAAAACTTATCGATGAAGCCGTTATAGCAGGTGCAGATGCAGTAAAATTTCAATCTTACAAAGCTGAAAATAGAGTTTCAAAAATAGGTAAAACTTCAAGATATGTAGAAAAAGTACTTGGAATAGAAGAAACAGATTATGAAATGCTTAAAAAATATCAGCTTAAATTTACTCAAATGAAATCGCTTTTTGATTATGCAAGGAAGAAAAAAATTGAAGTATTCTCAGCTCCTTTTGATTTAATCAGTGTAGACGAATTGGAAAAATTGAACGTTAACTTTTACAAGTTAGCATCATTTGATTTGATAAACCTGCCATTAATTAAAAAAGTAGCTAAAACAATGAAGCCAATAATTCTATCTACAGGAATGGCCAACTTATCAGAAATTGAAGAAGCTCTAGGAGTAATCTCAAATGAAGGTAATGAAAAAGTAGCATTGCTCCACTGCACTTCAACTTATCCATGTCCTCCAGATGTTATGAACATTAAAGCAATAGATACATTAAAAAATTCATTTAAACTTCCTGTAGGTCTTTCAGACCATGTCATCGAAGATACTATTTCATTGGCTGCTGTTGCTCGAGGGGCAAATATAATAGAAAAACATTTTACAATGAATAAGCTTCTTGAGGGTCCAGATCATATACTCTCGCTGGAACCAAAAGAATTTAGACAAATGATATTAAAAATTAGAGATATAGAATCATCTCTAGGAACTGGAATAAAGTCTCCAGCCACTTCAGAGTTTAGAACCATGGTAAGATTTAAAAAATCGATTTATTTAATCAAAGATCTTAAAAAAGGTAATGTAATAAAAGAAAGCATGTTAGCTTTAAAAGGCCCCGCCTATGGAATTTTACCAAAATATATGGATATTGTTATAGGGCATAAAGCTACCAGAGATTTATTTGCAGATCAGCCATTAACCTGGGAAGATATTACCTAATGAATAAAATTGCTGATTTAGAAAAAGAATTAAATCAAAAGCTTGAAGAAATAAAAAAATCTCACAAAAATAAAATAAAAGTATTCACAATTTCTAGTACAGCTAAGTTAGAAAAGCTAAGCTATTTTACTCCCTTGAGATGCAATGATAATATTGTAATTATTGGAATAGTTACCTTTAGCATTAAAGATATTGTCAAATTCAAAAATATTATAAACAAAAAATTCAATTATATATTTTTAGATAACGACGCAAGTAAATTAAAACATGAGTCTGTAAATATTTATAATTTATGTAAAAAAATGTTTAGTAAAGAGAAAATTGTTTCTTATAAGCCTAATGATATAACTGTTGAAGCGTGTTGGAATCAAGTCTTTAATTTTTCATCTCAAATAAAAAATAAAGTTTTAATTGTTGGAATCGGAAATATAGGCACAAAGCTCGCAATAAAACTATATGAAAGTGGTTTAAATATTTATGCCACAAGAAACAATCATTTAATGGGAAAAAATACTATAAAATTTATAAAAAAATTCATAAAAAAATCAGATAACTTTATAAAGTATGAAAAATCATTTGATAATGTGCTTAATGATGTCAACGTAATAATTTCTTGTGCTAGTAAAAATCATATTATTGGTATTAATTCAGTGAAAAAAATTAAATCAAGTTCTGTCATCATAGAGCTTGGTAAAAATAATCTTACACCTGATGCAGTTAACTTAGCAAGAAGGAAAAATATAACTACATTTAGACTAGATATAAGTATGTTTATGCTTTCACATATAGATAATATTATTAACTTTAAGAGAAACCAAAATATTTTATATGGAAGAAAAAAGTTTAAAAAATATTATTTAGTAAGTGGAGGCTATATTGGTTATGAGGGAGATATTGTGGTTGATAATTTTAAAAAACCCAGATATATCTTTGGCATCGCGAATGGCTCTGGGGATTTTAAATCAAGAATAAATCAAATGGATTACAAAATAGGCAATATAATATTAGGACATAAAATTAAATGAATAATAAACCTTTAAATTGGAAAAGAGATGGTGCTGTAGGCGATGCTCTTTTTTTTCATTCAAAGTTAACCCATTATATCAAAAATAGGCTTGGTATTGCAAATAAAGACAGAAAAGCTTTGTCAATTAGAATTTGTGGCGAAAATAGTTTATTTTTCCAAAAAAGAAGAAAATTAGTAAACAAAAATATAAGCTACAATAGAAAAAAATCCATTAATTTAGGTTTAACAAATACTATTAAGCTAATTTAAATATATGAACAGTGGATTAAAACTTTGGCAGAAGGCATTAAAAGTAATTCCAGGTGGAAATGGACTTTTATCCAAGAGACCTGAAAGATATGCACCAGATTTATGGCCAACATATTATGAAAGCGCTAAAGGCTGTGAAATTGTTGACTTGGACGGTAATAAATTTATTGATATGGCCCAAATGGGTATTGGTACGGCAATCCTTGGGTATTCAGACTCTGAAATAAATGAGCACGTAATTGAAAGCATTAACAAAGGTGTGAATACCACCTTAAATACAACTGAAGAACCGGAATTGGCTGAAATTCTATTAGAAATAGATAACTTTGCTGGAGGTGTTAAATTTGCTAGGAGTGGAGCTGAAGCAATACAAATTGCAATAAGAATTGCTCGCGCATACACAAAAAAAGAAAAAATATTATTTAGTGGCTATCATGGTTGGTCAGATTGGTATTTAGCTGCAAATATAAGTTCTACATCAAATTTAAAAAGTCATTTATTAGATGGGCTTAACCCACTTGGTGTTCCGTCTGGCCTGAACGATACGGTTAGAGGATTTAAGTATAATGATACTCGTGATTTCAAGCAAAAAATTGAGAATAATAGTGATGAAATTGCTGCTGTAATAATTGAAGGTGCAAGAGGTGAGTTGCCAACTAAGGAATTTATAGATGAAATTCAAGATTTTTGTAAAAGAAATAATTCTTTATTAATTATTGATGAAATTACTTCTGGTTGGAGAAGTGCTTATGGAGGCACTTATAAGAATTTAAATTATATTCCTGATATTGTAACATACGGTAAAGCTATGGGTAACGGATTTGCAATTTCTGCAGTAGTTGGAAAACAAAATGTCATGGATGCAGCTCAGGATACATTTATAAGCTCTTCATTTTGGACAGAAAGAGTTGGGTTTTCAGCTGCAATAGCTACTCTAAAAAAAATGAAAAGATTAAAAACTTGGGAACATACTTCTTATATAGGCAATTATATAACCAAAGGTACTTCTAAAATTGCTACTGAAGTTGGGTTAGAAATTAGTCAGGCTAGTTTTACCAGCTTGCCAAGTTTTAGCGTTATTAGTAGCAAAAATAAAGATTTAATAGATACATTGTTCATACAAGAAATGCTAAAAAAAGGTTACGTAGCATCAACTAGTATTTATCCAAGTCAATGTCATACTACACAAATAGTAGACGAGTATTTGTTATGTGCTAAAGAAGCTTTTCAAGTCATTAAAACAGCTATTGATAACGACACTCTTATAAGCTGCCTAGATACAGAGCCGAGATCAGATTCTTTTAAAAGGCTAACATAAAAATGAAAAATATTGCCATTATACCAGCAAGAGCTGGATCTAAAAGATTACCTAAAAAAAACTATGAACTATTTTTTGGTAAGCCACTTTTTCTTTACTCATACGAGCATGCAATTAAATCTAAATTATTTGATAAAGTTATTGTTAGCACTGAATCTAATGAGATTATTAATTTAATGCAAGAATATGGTATTGATCAGGACTACGTTAGGCCTGAATACCTAGCCCAAGATAACTCCTCATTGATAGATGTATGCATAGATGTATTAAAATTTTATGAAAATAAAAATTTTAATAATATGTGTTTATTGTGGGCTACCTCACCTATAGCAGATGAAAATGATTTAATTATGAGTTATAATAAGCTAATAAATAATAATATTGATGGGGTAGTAGCATGTACAGATTATACTCATACTTGTGATTTAGTTGTTGAAGAGTCCGATAATAAAATTAAACCTTTAATTCCATACAAGAATTTTAGACAATTATATGATGGAAAAAAAATACTTTTTGACTGTGGTGCATTTAGCTGGATAAAGACTAAAAATTTTCTTGAAGAAAGAAACTGGGTAGCCCATAATTCTATGTCATACGTGTTACCTCATTATAAAGGCATCGATTTAGACACTAAGGAAGATTTAGAGTTACTAAGTTTTTATTTCAAAAAATATGTACTTAATAAAATATAAATTTAATTTTATTTTTAATAAAAAATGAAAGCTTTAATAACAACTGCATTACACTCTGATTTAAGAAATAAAAATCAAACATATTTAGGAAAATGGTGTTTAAGTGAATTTAATTTAGACAGCATTAATCAAAATGCTAATAGAATATTAGATTATCATTGGGATAATAAAATAAAATTCATAAATGACTCAAAAATTATATTCAAAATATTTAATTCTACATTACCAAAATTATCTAAGTCACTTAATGAATACCATAAAATTAATACTGGAAATGATTATTGGAAAATCTTGCTTGGTGATTGGCTTTTAAACTTCATTACAGTACTCTATGATAGATGGGAACTTATTAGATTGTTGCCAAGTAATGAGTATAAGTTTTTAACACATAATGTTGAATTCTATGTGCCAAAAGACACATCCGACTCTTTGTATAATTATGGTCTAGATATCTGGAATAAATTTATTTTTGATAAAATTATTCAATTTCAAAAACTTGAAAATATAGAACATTCAACAACTTCTATTAACAATTATAATAAAAATAATAATACAACTAGTCATAAAAGAATTACTTTCACAAATTTAAAAAAAAATTCAAACCTATTTATTTTTCAGTCAAATTTTGGTTTATTGAGTGAATTTTTATTATCTTTTAGATTTAATAATATTCCAATAATAGGCCTATTACCCAATAAAAATCTTTTAAATTTTGATCGAATTAAGATTAAGGAAAGAAAAATTAAATTAAAAATAGAACCAAACGATAAATTTGAAAATTTTTTAAGTGACATGATTAATATACTTATGCCATCTAGTTTTGTTGAAGATTTTAAAATAATAAATGAACATGTAGCCAATTACATGCCGGGTTATTCTAAAAACGTCTTAACTTCTAATGCACAGATAAACCATACACTATTTATTTTTTGGTTGGCAAAAAATAGAGATAAAATTGATAATCTTACAATTTTGCAAAATGGAGGCAACGTTGGAAGTGCTTTGATACAAGCCCAAGAATATCATGATGTTTCAATTGCAGATAAATATATATCTTGGGGATGGGGTAATAATAAAAAAAATATTCAAAGTCTCGGTTCATCTAAGATTATAAAAATTAAAAAAAAATATAAGTACTATAGTAATCCTAATAACTCAAAGATACTATTCGTTATAACTAACGGTCCAAAATATAATTACACTCTTATAAGTCAGACTCATGGCCCTCAGTTCATTGATGAGCTCAATAAAATTATTCAAATATATAAGTTAACCCAACCCAAATTAAAAAAATATTTATCACTTAGGTTGAATCCAAAAGATTTTGGTTGGCATATGAAAAAAAAAATAAAAGCAGCAATTCCACAATTAACTTTAGATGATGAAAAAAACTTCTATAAAAGTATTGTAAATAAAAGATTATTAGTCTTTAATTATAATGGAACTTCATTTTTAGAGGCTCTTTCACTAAAAATACCAACTCTACTGTTGTTCGATGAGAATATTTGGCATATTAAAGATAGTGATATCGAATACTTTAATTTATTGAAGAATGTAGGAATATTGCATGATAATCCTAACGATATATCTAAATTTATTAATAATAATTTAAATGATTTAGATAAATGGTGGAATGGCCCTGAATTACAAAGTAATGTAAATTTATTTTGTAAAAGATATATAAATTATGACAACAATTTAAAAAATAAAGTTATTTAAATCTAATTATTTCTTAAATATAAAGTAAATTTTCCTATGCTTAAAAATATTAAAACTGATATAAAAAAAATATATTACTTAATTAATACTACTATCTCAAAAAAGACGCTAATTTTTTTTTTTTTAGGATCTATAATAATGGGCTTTGTAGAAATGATAGGAATTTTATCAGTAATTCCATTTATTAGCACAGTAATTGAACCAAACAATATATTTGAGAACATTTATCTTTATAATATTTATAAATTTTTGAATCTTAATGAATTGCAGTTCATCGTATTCTTAGGAGCTTTATCTTTTATAATGTTAATTCTTTCAAATATATATATAGCTTTTATGAATTGGAAGATATTTAAAATAACAAGACAACAAGAACATTTTTTATCCACTAATCTATTAAAAAAATATTTAGATAATAATTATACTTATTATTTAGAAAAAAACCCATCTGAGCTAGAAAAAAATATATTACATGAGGTATCAAGAGTAGTTACTGATTTGTTTCTTCCTGTAATAATTGCCATAACTAGGTTATCGATTATTTTTTTTATTACTACAGCTCTATTCATTTCAGATCCTACTTTAGCAATTTCAGTAATTTCTATTTTATTTACACTTTATATTATTACTTATTATCTTATAAAAAAAAATCTCACAGAAATTTCAAATAGAGTTGTTATCTTACTTAGAGATAAATACAAAATAATAGGAGAAATTTTTTCAGGTATTAGAGAAATAAAACTTGATTCTTATGAATATTTTTTTACAGATAAGTATAGAAAAATATCTGAAGAGTATGCTAGCCAACTTACTATGTCTTTAGCTATTAGTGCATTGCCTAGATATATATTAGAAGCCTTAGCTTTTGGGGGCATAATCGCAATTGTATTAGTTTTATATTTGACCATTGATGATACAAGTCACATAATTTCCCTAATTGCATTATATGCAATCGCTGGTTATAGACTATTGCCTGCAGTACAATCAATTTATTTTGCAGTATCAAAGTATAAATTTGGAAGGCCAGCCTTATTATCAATTTATAATGATTTAACAGATATTAGTCACATAAATAAAAGTCACAGCAAGCTATCTAGAAATTTATTATCAGATGACAGTGTTCTTATGTTAGAAGACATATCTTTCGCATACAATAGTACAAATGATAAAGCTGTATCAAATCTGAATCTTGATTTAAAAAAATCTAATCTTATAGGAATTATAGGGCCAAGTGGATCAGGAAAGTCAACATTGATGGATATTGTTCTTGGTCTTCTAATGCCAGAAACAGGTAATATTATATATAAAAAAAATGAAAATCAAACTTTTGAAAATTTTAAAAAGTCAATAGGTTATGTTTCCCAAAATGTTTTTATATCTGATGATTCGATAATTAAGAATATTGCTTTTGGAATTCATGATGATTTGATTGATATGGATAAAGTTTATACAGTGGCTAAATTAGCAAATATTCATGAATTTATTTTTTCACTACCAGATAAATATAATTCTATACTTGGTAAAAATGGATCAAGACTTAGTGGAGGGCAAAAACAAAGAATAGCGATTGCAAGAGTCTTATATAAAAATCCAAGTATAGTAATATTTGATGAAGCAACTAGTCAATTAGACGTGCCAACAGAGAAATTAGTTTTTAACTCTATAAAGGAACTAAGTGAAAAAATAACAGTGATAATAATTACCCATAGAGTTCAAATACTTAATGACTGTGATGAAATACATGTTATAAGCAATGGTAAAGTCATCCAAACAGATAATTATGAAAAATTGCTTGAAACGAATAAACTTTTTCAAAGTTTTGTTAACTTAAATAATAATTAATGGGAAAAAGATACTTAGTTACAGGTGGAGCTGGTTTTATTGGCTCAGCAATGATTAACAAGCTAATCAAAGATCCTAGTAATATAATAGCTAATGTAGATAAATTAACTTATGCTAGTAATTTAGACTCTTTATCATCTCTCAAGGATAATGACAGCTATTCATTTTTTAAATGTGATATTTGTGATTTTAATAAATTAAAAGAGATAATAATTAACTTTAGACCTGAGATTATTATCAACTTTGCCGCTGAGTCACATGTAGATAGATCAATCTTTGCATCAAAAGAATTTATTAATAGCAATATTTATGGCACATATAACCTTTTAGAAATATGTAGAGAACTTTGTGAAAAAAAAGAAATCATATTTCACCATATTTCAACCGATGAAGTGTACGGAGATATTGAGGGTAAACCACCTTCTGTTGAAACTGACTCTTATAAACCTAGCTCTCCTTATTCATCTTCGAAAGCAGCATCAGATCATTTAGTTAAAGCATGGCACAGAACATACAAAATTCCAGTTTTTATTACTAATTGCTCCAATAATTATGGACCATATCAACACAAAGAAAAATTAATACCTAAGGTAATAACTAATGTTCTTAATAATAAAGATATTCCTGTTTATGGAAATGGTGAACAAATAAGAGACTGGATATTTGTTGAAGATCATATAAGTGGAATACTTAAAGTGCTTGAAAGTGGTGAAATAGGTGAAACATACAATCTTGGTGGCAATAATGAGATTAGAAATATTGATTTAATTCATAGGATTATTGAATTAATAAATAAGATAAGTAATGGCAATAAAGTAAATCTAGATAAAATGATAAGTTTAATTACATATGTAGAAGATAGACTTGGGCATGATAAAAGATATGCAATTAATAGTAAAAAAGCAGAGTTAATTGGATGGAGTATAAAAGACTCATTCGAAATAAATTTAGAAAAAACAATAAAATGGTACATGAATGAAGTATAAAAAAAAAATTACAATTGATTTAAGGACATCAACTTTATTAGGTCCAACATGCCTATTTTTCTGGTCATTAAAATATTATTATGACTCAAATTATAAAGTTAGACTTATAAATAAACATTGGGGGCAGGAAAATTTTCTCTCAGGTTTAAGATATGATAAAGAAAAAAAAGAATTTAATAAGGGGTCATCAATATATCTGTGGGACCCAACAACACATCCAAATGATCTATTATATAATTTAATTGAACCTACTTTTCCTAATTTAAAAATTGTAGAAAAAAAATATTCTTATTTTAAAAGAATATTTTTGAATATTCCTAATTTTTTTAATAGAAATAAAATATATCTAAATGACTTTGCAACTACTTTCTTGGAAACAAAAGATAAGAACAATTATAACAAAATAAAGATTGATTATTTTAAAAAAAATCCTTCGATATTAGAATTTTTAAGGCTTTTTTTATATTTTTTTTATATGACTTTTTTTCAAAAACTTAAAGAAAAGCCTCTATCTAAACCATTCAAATATCAGATACATAAGTCATTATTAACTAAAGATTTGATTGAATTTATTAATTTAGCCAAATCTACAAAAAAAAAACATATATTAATATCAGTACTATGGGATGAAGGTAAAAAATTTGAAAATCAAAATGATCGTTTAAGAGGTGGACCACATTTTAAAAAAAATGATTGGGAAAATATGCTTAATTACGTAAAGCAATTAGATGATTATGCCTTAAAGAATAAAAATATAAGATTTGTTCTTGCTAGTAAAAAAGCAGTTGATTGGGATAAATATTTAAAATCTGATTATGTAGACCTAAGAAACTTTGAAGAATTAGGTTTTTCTTTATCTCAGTCTATATATATTGCTCAAGAAATTTGTGATGCATCAATTAATTGGCCTTCTACATACTCTATTTGGATAACTAACTGCGCTAATATGTTTCATTTAACATGGGGTGGGAATAAAGACACTGCAAAATGGGCGAGAAATAAACTTCATAAAGAAAATCCAAAAAAACTTTTAAATTTGTTAGGTTGTTAACTATTAATGTTAAGGTTATCTGAAAATATTGACGGTTCAATAGATATTATTGATAATGATCTGATAATAGATAACATTTTACCAAACTATGACTTAGATAAGTCAATCAATTTACTAAAGAATTTTAATAATTCTATTATAGGTGATAAAAAATTATATGAGTACTGGAGTGTAGATAATTTTTACATTCTACCGGCATTACAAGAATGGATATTTTGGGATTATTTTGTTCCTTTAGTCAAATATAATAAGCTTTTTGCTAAATATGATTTAACTATGATCGATCTTAAAAACTCTTCTACAATTGAAGGATTAATTGGATTAAATAAATATAAAAAAATAATAAGTAAACAACCTAATATTCTACTCAGAATTGTAAAAAAATTTTTAATTTATATTTTACAATTTTTAAACCCAGTTAATAATATATTGGTATTTGATGATGGTATAGATGGCTTTAGATATAAGAAAATAAAGGATGTATTCAAAAATAAAATAAAATATTCACGTATTCATTTATTAACCAAAAAAGATATATTTAATCTTTTTTACCGTAAAGTATTCTATTTTGGATTTGTAGATATTTTTCATAAGAAAAATGATAAATTATCAAATAATTTTAAAAATTATTCAAATATTGATAGTTACGGATTTAATATGTTTATTCAAAATATAGATATTAAATGCAATGAAATTATTAACTCAGTTAGTCGTTCAAAAAAATTGTTAAAAAAAAATAAAATAAAAAAAATTTACGGATACGATCAAATTGAACTTATAATACCATTAGTCATAGCTTCTAAGTCACTAAATATAAAAATCATTACTCATCAGCATGGAGTAATTACGAAATATCATGCAGGTTGGATAGCTCCAGGTATACCAGAGAAGTATTGCAATATAAAATCTGATAAACTAATCGTATGGGGAAAACTATGGAAAAATAATATATTAAAATATTCAACAAAATATTTAGAAAATGATATTGTTATTGGAAAGCATTTAAATAAAGATATGAAGTTATCAGTTAAAAGAAAAAGTAATAAAAGCTTCAATGAACAAAAAAAATCTTTATCATTATTATATCCATTTGAATTTATGGCTAATCAAAAAAGCGTGGGTCTTTTTTTAAATAAATTTATTCAATTTGGAGCAAATATAACAATCAAAGTAAGAAATCCATCACCTGGTGATATTGCAGCTGGAAATATAAAAAGGGACTCACTTTCTTATGATAAAGAATTACGTAAAAATATTAAGTTTGTATATGATTTAAGTGATGAGGAAATTATAGAGTCTTTTGATGCTATTTTATGCACTCAATCTACATATGCTCTTGAAATGATGAAACTAAATATTCCAATTTGGTATTTAGAAACTGATTTAAAATTTATTGACTTTATTATTGATGACAATATTGCACATAAAATAGTATTTAAAGACATCGATTTATTATTTGATGAAAATAAAGAATATGTAAAAATATTTTCACCACTCTATGATAATAAAAAATATTCTGAAATATTTGATCAGGAAAATTCAGATCAATTAATTATAGATGAAATAATAAATTAATGTGTGGAATATCTGGTATTATTAATCATTATTCTCCTGACTTAGGTGATCTAGATAGTATAAAAAAAATGAATGAAAGGCTTCGCTTAAGAGGGCCTGATGCAGAGAATATATGGAATTCTAACAATAAAAAAGTTTACCTTGGACATACTCGACTTTCTATAATTGATCCAAATCAATCATCTAATCAACCCTTAATAGATAATAAAAATAATCTTGTAATTACTTATAATGGCGAGCTTTATAATTATAAAGAGTTAAGAAAAGATTTAGTCAGTTTAGGTTATGAATTCAACACAAACTCAGATACTGAAGTGATTTTAAAACTCTACATTTGTTATGGTGAAAAAATGTTTGATCTAATGATGGGTATGTTTGCTTTTTGTATATTTGATCAAAAAAATAACACATTCTTAATTGCAAGAGATAATTATGGAATAAAACCATTATATTATTATAATGATAGTAATAAATTTGTTTTTTCTTCACAAATAAAATCAATAATTCAATGCAGTAGTATTAATAAAGAAATTTCACCTGTTGGCGTTTGTTCTTTTTTTATTAATGGTTCAGTAGTGGAACCTCATACTATGTATAAAAATATTTATGCAGTTAATCCTGGTTCATACATAATTATTAGGAATGATAAGATTATAAAAAATACCTATTATAGCTTAGCAAACCATATTCAAAATGTTAGAGATACTAATAAGTCTAATCTACGAGTAGATAATGAAATTTCAAATGCATTAGATATGTCTGTTAAAAGGCATTTGGTATCAGACGTTCCAGTTGTTTTATATTTGTCCTCTGGTATCGACTCATCAGCAATTTTAAATTCTATTAATAATGTTAGTAATGAAAAAATAAACACAATATCAATGGGCTTTGATATTTATAAAAACTCAAACTTAGATGAAATTAACTTATCACGTAAAATTTCAAATGCGTACAACACTAATTCAAATTTTACTTATCAAGATAAAAATGATTTTTTTAGACTAAAAAATGATATTATTTTAAATATGGATCAACCTTCAATTGATGGTATTAACACATATATGATTAGCAATTTTGCAAATAAACTAGGCTATAAAGTTGCTATCTCTGGGATAGGTGGAGATGAAATTTTTTCAGGTTATCCAACATTTAGAGATGTTCCTTTAATGCATAAAATTTATAAAAATACATTTATCTCTAAAAATATATCTAATATTTTTAAACAGAGTACGTCAGCAATTTTAGATAAATTAAACTTAAGAAAGCTTTCTTTTTTTTATGATTATTCTGATACATTTACAGGCGCCTATTTTTTAAGAAGGGCATTATTTATGTCTAATGAACTCTATTCTTTTTTACCTAAAAAATTCGTAGATGAAGGACTAGAGATATTTAATCAAATCTTAATTGATGATGCAAATGTTTTACAGATAAAAGATGATATTACAAAGGTTACTTATTTAGAGTTTAAATATTACTTAAAAAATCAATTGTTAAAAGATGCTGATTGGGCAGGTATGGCAAATTCAGTTGAAATTAGAGTACCATTTATTGATAAAGAATTTATCGACAAATCATTAAAAATAAATTTTTTCAAAAAACTACATAAAAATTTGCTAATTCAAACAATTGATGAGCCTGTTAAAAGTATGGTTGAAAATAGAAAAAAAACAGGGTTTATGATACCAGTATCTAATTGGATTAATTCTCACAAAAACACTTATCATTCGTGGTCAAAAGAAATTATGTCAGAGTATAATATTTTTTAATTTATGAAGAAAGATATCAATAGTTTTTTTATTTTAAGAATTATCAATTTTATATTATTAATATTAAAACTATTTCTATTTAAAAAAACATCAAATCCAAATAAAATAGCAATTTATAGACCAGGAAATTTAGGTGATTTGGTATGTGCAATAACACTTTTTTACTCAGTGCGAGTAAAGTTTCCGAATGCAAAAATTATTTTAATTACATCAATTGGCTCTGGTAAATGGGGTGCTAATGAATTATTTAAAAACACAAAATTATTTGATGAAATAATAGAGTATAAGGAAAGAGATATTTATTCTGTTTTTGATAAAGTTAAATTTATTAAAAAAATTAGATTACTAAAATTGGATTTGTGGATTGATTGTGGAAATCAAATAAATACATTTACCTTTTTCTTGAGACAAGTTATCGCTATTAAATTATTTAATTCTAAATCTTTGTGGTTAGATAAATGTATTTACCTTACTTTTTTCAAAAAATATCAGGAAAAACATTTTTTTTTTAATGATGAAACATCAAGGTTAAATAACTTTATTTTATCATACGGTGTTGATATTATTAAATTCCCCAAAAAAATGATGCATGATGATTTTTATGATAATTCATCACTAGTGAATATTAATAATTATATAGTTATATCAGTAGGTTCAGAACAACCATTGTTGAATCATTGGGAAGAAAAAAAGTTTATAGAAATTGTGAATTATTTATCCAAGACTTTTCATGTTGTTTTCATAGGAGCGCCTTCTACAAAAAATAAAGTTGATAGAATTATTTCAACAATGGATAAGAATTACACTAATTTAATTAATAAAACCCAAATAATAAATTTGTTTTCAATTTTACATAATTGTAAATTTATTTTTGGCTTAGATACAGGCACCCAACATGTTGCTGCATTTGAAGGTGCAGATGTTTTCACCCTAACATCATGTTGGAACTTTGATAATACCTGGTCCCCTAACGGTACTGGAAAGATTTTTACTATAAAGAATAAAAACAAATCAATTAAATGCTTATTTAATAAAGATAAAAACGGTAAACGCGTTTGTTATTATAATAATAATTGTATTGATAAAATCACTACAAATGATGTACTTACTGCAATTAGGGATGCTTATAAATGAAATTTTTATCAAACACTTTTTTCTTCTTTACACTACTCCCATTTGTTTCACTTATTGCCCTTCCTACTGATGTACAGCCAATATCGTTTCTTTTAGGCCTACTTATAATATTAATATTAGCTTTAAAAAACGAACTAATTATTTCTAAAATAGATGTGTATATTATATTCCTAGCCATTCTGTCTTATGTTTATATTAGTTATGAAGCTAAAGATTTATATGAAAACGGATTTACTTCTGCAAATACTGCAATTAGAAGACAAGTGGGAATGACTTTCGTTTTTGTTATTTATGTAGCATCAAAAAATGTTTTTAAAAATTTTAATGTAAAAATATTATTTTTTGTAACATTTATTCAAACTTTATTTACTATATTAAATCTTGCTTTGCCTGCTATTTATAATTTTTTTGCTATTAGGTTTTTAAGAACAGTAAAAATAGATTTTACAGAATATGATGGATTCAGAGGGGCATCAGGCCTAACAGCCGAACCTGCATATTTGTCTGGATCTGCATTAGCATACTTTGCACTAGCTGCATTATTCTTGAAAAAAAAAGAAATATCTAATAAATATTTTTTAATAATCACTATTTTATGTATATTTATGCTTTTAATGTCTAAATCAGCAATTGGTTTAGTATTTATTGTTGGAATAATTCTTTATTTGATATTTGATTTCATTAATTTCAAATATATATTTCTTTGTACATTAGCATTTCTAATACTGTATAATTTTATTCCTCAAACATTCTATGACAATTTAAGATATAATAGTTTTGTTGAAAATAGTAGGGGCTTAAGATTGGCACAAAAAGCAACAGAAAGTGGAGTTGATAGATTTTTAAGTGATGCATCTTTGAAAGATAAAATAACGCCTGTCTACATAGGTTTTTTATCATTGGGTCAAGCACCATTTGGAGGTGGTATAGGTTATTTTCCTATAGCTGCTAATAAAAATTTAGACTCAGTGATAAATAATATAGATGGCTGTCGAACAGCTGATATAGCTAACGATGGCTCAAAAACCTATACTTGCGTCACAAAATCACCTTCAGCATTTGGATTATATGCAACTGAATTTGGATATTTATTTATTTTTTTTATTTGCCTTATTATGCTAAAATCAGACAATTACTTTTATTTATCATTGTTTATAAAAGGATCGGCACTAATATTCATTATAAGCTCAATGTCAATAACCTTTCCTTTAACTTGGCTGTTAATTGCAAGTATTCAACATGATAATAAAACATATAATAAATTAATAAATTAATAAATTAATAAATTTACTAGGAAAATTTATGACTGAAAACAAACAACTTCTCAATGAAGTAAAAGAGCACTGGGAAGAAGAGGTTTGTGGTACAAGGAATATAATAAATAAAGAAGTTAGCTCAAATTCACATGAGGTTGTTTCAAGCCATAGATATAAAGTAGAACCACATATATCAAAATTTTTAGAATTTTCAGCCAATAAGGAAAATGATATTGCACTTGAAATTGGTGTTGGGGCAGGGTCAGATTTTATAGAAATTTGTAAACAATGTAAAACTGCGTATGGAATCGATTTAACTGATGCTGCTATTAAATTAACAAAGGAAAGATGTGAACTAGAAGGTATTAAAAATTATAACCTACAAAGATCAAATGCGGAAAAATTACCTTTTGAAGATAATTATTTTAATCATGTTTATAGTTATGGTGTTATTCATCACGCTCCAGATACAATGTCAATATTATCAGAGATGAAAAGAGTTACTAAGCCAGGAGGTAAAATTAGAGTAATGGTTTATTCAAATTTTAGTTTAACTGGCATCATGCTTTATGTTCTGAAAGGTATATTAAGGTTTAATATATTTACTACTCAAGAAAAAATTATTTATGAGCACTTAGAATCACCAGGAACTAAATGTTATTCTACCAAAGAATTTTCTAAGATTTTAAAAAGTTTTGGATTTAAAAAAATAAAAATTGAGAAAAAATTAGGTAGTGGTGACTTATTGCTTTTTGATCCATCGAAGAAATATAGTAATAACTTTATTTTTCCAATTTTATTCAAACTTTATCCTAGATTTTTACTTAAGCATTTGCATTTTATGGGGCTTCTAATCATGGCTGAGTTTGAAAAATAATAATATTTAAATGAACGATAAAATACTTGTGTTTGCAAATTATTTCTTACCTGGTGAACTAGCTGGTGGTCCAATCAGATCATTAGAAGGAATAATTAAAAAACTTTCTAATGTCTATGATTTTCATGTTATTACATCTTCACATGATGCATTTACTAAAGATAATTATCCAAACATAGAGTTAAATAATTGGAACGATCTATCATTTTGTAAATGTTTTTATATCACTGATCAAAATATTTCACTGGTAAACACATATAAATTAATAAATAAAAATAAAAATAATTTTAAGATAATATATATTAATAGCTTTTTTAGCTTGTGGTTTTCAGTAATTCCAATACTTATAAATAAATTTTTTTCATTTAGTAGTAAAAAAATAGTACTTGCACCAAGGGGTGAATTTAATATAAATGCCTTATCTAATAAAAAGACAAGAAAATTCATATATATAATCCTTTCTAAAATACTAGGAATTTATAAAAATATATTGTGGCATGCATCAACCATCCATGAAAAAAAGGATATAATTAATATTTTTCCTACTGCGATAATTAAAATCGTTGAAAATATTTCATTGGTTGAACATAAAAAAAATAATTCTTTAAAAATAAAAGATAAAGATTCTATTAATATTTTATTCTTATCTAGAATAACTAGGATGAAAAATATTACTGGTGCAATTAAAATCTTAAAAAAATTTGATAAACAAATTAACTTTAATATTTATGGTCCAAAAGAAGACATGCAGTATTATGATGAAGTTATATCATTACTTAAATCAGTACCAAGTAATCTTACCATTTCAATGAATGGACCAATTTCACATAATAAAATTAACGATATATTTAACAAAAATCATATTTTGTTTCTACCCACTTTTGGAGAAAACTACGGTCACGTTATCAAAGAGTCTTTTTTAAATAATTGTCCAGCAGTTATTAGCAACAAAACTCCTTGGAAAGATTTAGAGTCTAAAAATATAGGATTTGATTGTACCTTAGAAACAGATGATGAGTTAATATCAAAAATTAATTTTTTTCTAGAAATGAATCAAGATGAATATAATTCTTATCTTAATAAGATGCATAAAAATGTCTCAATGCTATTTAATGATAGCCAGATTATATTAGATAATATTAATCTATTTAAATAATATATGATTAAACTATGACTGGTTATTCTTCATTAATCATATGGCAGCCAATATTCACTCCTTTATTTACTCTTATCTTAGGATTAATAACTTTTATTTCATTCTTTGGATGTGGAAACATTATTTTATCTATTTATAAAGACAAAATTTTATCTCCATGGAATGATTTAGCTTCTCTAGTAGTTGGTATATTGTTTTATAGTTTAGTTTTTCAAATAGTAGTGTTATTCAAATACTTTGAATATACATCAATAATAATTTTTTTTATCTTATGTAGTATTAGTTTAGTAAATATTAATGTTAATACTAAAAATTATATTGAATATATAAGATATTCAGAAAATAAATTTCTATTGTCTATAATTATATCTGCAATATTTTTGAATATAGCCATGTCAATTGCACCATCAACTAAGATTGATGATTTAGCAACTTCTATGAATTTCCTAAATAGAATTATGGCAGATCAACAATTAATTTTTTATTGGTATCCCTGGGAAACTTCTATTATTCCTAATATGACTTATCAGCTTATAGCCTTACCTTTTTATTCTTTGGGTCTAACCAATGTAATGAATATAATAGGAATATTAATTTTTATTTATTTTATTATATTTTTTGGAAAAATAATTAATAACATAACAAAAAGTAAGGATTTATCTCTATTTTTTATTGCATCCAGTATTGTTGGACTGTATCCAATAACTAATCTAGCCACAACTTCTACACACAGTTTAATGGTTTTATCTACAGCATCATCCATTCTATTAATTATTTTAAAAAGTACAAAAAAAATAGATATAAATAACAGTTCATTATTTTTACTAATAAGTATTTTTATAGCAGGAATGTTTATTTCTAAGATTATATTAATACCCTTAATTTTTATAATAATTTTATGGCTATTATTTATTTGCTATAAGTCAAACGATTATAGATTAGTGTATATACCTATTCTAGTCTCAGTCCTTGTTATCCCATCAATAGCTTGGACATGGATTATAAGTGGTTCACCTCTTGGCAGTGCTAGTATTAGTTTTTTTCAGGATAAAACTTTTCAGGACACATTTCTAATAAATATGGTGCTTGATGAAAAAATTTTTTCAACTTCTAGAATGGTAGTTGATCCCTTATTAAACTCAATTAGTGGAGAGTCAGGCTATAGAAATGTTCTAAATGAACTATTTTCAGCTTTATTATTATGGTCTCCAATAATTACTGGTGCATTATTTTTTTGTCTATTGAGTTTTAATCGAATTAATTATGCAAATATTATTTTATTAACGGTATTACTTTTCCAAATTATTATAATATATTTATTTCTACCATATAAGTTCCGTCATTTAGGTGGTGTACAGTATCTACCACTAGCTGTATATTTTATATATATATTGAAGAATCATAACTTCTTAATTAAATACAAGAATATTATTATAATTTTATTTATTTTACCTTGGCTACTGATCCAAGCTGTATACGTATACCCCTTTTTTTCAGTGATTATTGGTATGGAAAATAAAGTTAAATTTTATAATAGATATATTGCATTATATGAAGATTATATTGAATTAGATCAAATATTAGAAAAAAAATCTGAAATCTTAGTTGTTGGACATAGAATAAACTCTTTTTATTCTCCAAGAAAAGTTATTCAAAATTCACTAGAATTTGATAATTCAAAAGGAAAAAAATTATACCTTTTTTTAGTTAGGGAAGGGGTAAATTCGGCATACCCGCATCCATTAAGTGCTGAAAAAATGAAATTATTGGAAAAATATAAAGTATATGAAAACAGTGAGGCCATACTTCATACATTTAGAACACCCTTTAAAGAAGTTAAAAAAGGCAAGATAGAAGTTTATAATATAAGTAAGTTTATATATAATTAGAAAAATAAATATTATAATGAAATTAATTATTCAAATACCATGCTTTAATGAAGAGGAGACTCTTGCATCATTACTTATAACATTGCCTAAAAATATTGTGGGATTTGAAACAATTGAGTATTTGTTAATTGACGATGGTTCAAACGATAGGTCTGTTGAAATAGCTAAATCATATAATGTTCATCACATTGTTTCACATTTAAATAACAAAGGATTAGCTAAAACTTTCATGACTGGAATCAATGAGTGTTTGAAACAAAATGCTGACGTAATTGTTAATATTGATGCTGATAATCAATATGATGCGAATTGCATTATAAACTTAGTTAATCCAATACTAAACAATGAAGCTGAAATTGTAATTGGTGAACGACCTATTAATGAGATGAAGGATTTTACTTATATAAAAAAAAGATTGCAAAAGATTGGTAGTTTTGTTGTCAGGGCAATGAGTAGAACAAATATTCCAGATACAACTAGTGGCTTCAGAGCATATTCTAGAAATGCTGCAAAGCAACTAAATGTATTTACAGATTATACCTATACACTTGAAACAATAATACAGGCTGGCCAAAAAAATATGTCAATTATGTCTGTAGATATAAAAGTCAATAGAGTTATTAGGAAATCTAAGCTCGTAAAAAGTATGGCTCAGTATATATTCAAGTCTGTTTTAACAATATTTCGTGTTTATGCTATTTATAAGCCCTTAAAATTTTTTCTTACAATAGGATCAATTATTTTCTTATTAGGTTTTATTTTGGGCATAAGGTGGTTAATGCTTATCTACTTAGTTGATGATCCAAATAGAACTTATTTGCCTAGTCTAATTTTAGCGGCAATTCTTTTAATAATAGGCTTTCAAACAATGGCACTATCATTTATTGGGGATTTATTTTCAATTAATAGAAAATTGTTAGAGGAAATAAAGTTTAAATTAAAATAATTCTAGGAAATAAATTGAAGTATATTGATAAATTACAGCAAGAGGTAGTAGATAAAAATAGATGTTTTGGTTGTGGACTGTGTACCGCTCCTTTTAATAGTAAAAAAGCATTTATGAAAAAAACAAATGATGTTCCAATTCCAGTATTTAATTTACTAGAGAAAGAAGATATTGACCCTAAATATTATAGAGCATGTCCAGGGTTAGAAATAGATTATTATGAATTGTATCAAAAATTTTATAAATCTATTCCTTCAGATTGGTACTCAGGAATAGTTCGAAAAAGTGCAATTGGTTACTCATTAAATCAGACAATACGTAAAAATTCTTCCTCTGGTGGCATCATTTCTGAGGTACTAATATATTTACTTGAAAATAAGTTAATAGATGCAGCTATACTAGTAAAACAGGGTACAATAGACTCACCAAAAGATGCTAAATATTTTTTTGCAAGAAATAAAAGAGACATACTTGAGTGTTCACAAAGTATTTACACACCAGTATCTACTCTAGATTCTTTAAAAGAGTTTATACCAAATGAGAATTATGCAATTACTTGTCTTCCAGAACAATCAGCTGCAATTAGATATCTACAAATAAATAATGATAAAATTGCAAATCAAATTAAATATGTATTAGGTCCTTATACTGGAACATCTCTAAATAATCTAGCAATTGATGCATTATTAAGAATGTCTAAAATTAAATCCACTGATTTGATTAAACAGATAAAATGGCGAGCAGGAGAATGGCCTGGCAAATTAAAAATTAAGATGAATTCTGGTAAAGTAATCGAATCAGAAAAAATATATTATAATTTTCTTATACCATTTTATATTTCAAATCAAAGCATGCAAAGCTACGACTTTGTTAATGAATTTGCTGATTTATCAGTAGGTGATGCTTGGTCTCCAAAATACGAATCTAAAAAACAAGGATTTTCAGTAGTTGTATCAAGAAATGATGAGATGAATAAAATTTTGGATGATATGAAAAAAAATAAGATTATAGAATTGTCTAATGTGGAAAAAAAAGAAATTTTAAATATGCATGGACACATGATAGATTTTAAAAAAAGAGGATCGTATATACGAAAAAAATTTAAGAATTTACTAGGACAAGAAGCAGCGAGCAATGGTTTACGTCCTGATAAAATTTCTTTTTTAAGATATTGTGTAGAATTTTTAATTATTTTTATATTTAAAATTTCGAGTTTATCTATTTCAAGAAGATTATTAGAAATGATTCCAATTCCTTTATTAGGTCCATTTTTCAATAGATTAAGATTATTATGGAAAGATGTATCAAAGCCTATAAAAAGAAATAAGCTTTCAAAATTGAATATGGTGCAAACAGGTAGATTAAATAGTGATGAAAAAAATTAAAAGTTTTTTTGACGATAGAACTAAAAAAATGCTTCCGAGAATATTAACCCAAATATGTAGAGATCCATCATCATCTTATTATGGATGTTGTGATAGGAATTGGTGGCACTATAAAATAAGAGATTTTCCGTCAATTATTTTACAACAGGCAATTCTTGTAATTTCAATTTCATCAGAAAATAAGGAAATTGAATATAAAAATTATTTAGAGGATATTGTTCAGGCCGGATGTTTATTTTGGCAACAAAGAGCTCTAAGGTATAGATCTTTTGAGGAGTATTATCCGTATGAAGATGGTTATCCACCACTTGCATTTTCAACATTAGCAATATCAAAATTATGCTATCAGGGTAAAATTGAATACAATAATATATCCGATGGTCTCAATAAGGCTTCGCATAAATTACAACAAAAGTTTGAAAAAGATGCCTTTAATCAACAAATTGTTGGAACAACAGCGCTAGCTTTTATAAATAAAATTACTTCAAAAGATACAGACATATTAGCTAGATTAATTAGTAAAACATTAAATATGCAAACTGAGAATGGATGGTTTATTGAATATGGTGGACCTGATATAGGTTATTTGTCAGTTGCATTAGACAGTTTATGGGATTTATATGATATTACTAATAATCCACAATGTTATGATGCCATAATTAAATCAACTAATTTCATAACCAAAAAAATTAATCAATTAAATAATAACCTAATGATTTTTAATTCTAGAAATACTAACTACGTTCTGCCTTATGGGATCTTAAGATCTTTTTACGATTCTCAGATTTATAGTGTCGAGTTAGAAGAAGCAATTTCATCCATATTTGATATAGATGTTTCTAGTACTCATTATATCGATTCTATTGATGATAGATATTTATGCCATTATATAGGTACCTCTTTTTTTAGAGCATCTGATTTAATTAACAAAAAAATTTTAAATCAATGAATGAAAAAGTAATAAAAGAAGATGGTGTCGCTATTTATGAAAATTATGATACAAAACTGAAAGTATTTATGTTTATTAATAATGGTGGGGCTCTTTTTGTAAAATTTAATGATAGAAAATCATTTTATGACTACGGCTGGGAATTAGAAACAAAAAATAAAAACTATACAAATTACTGGTACTCAAGTGATTGGTCATTTATTACCAAGAACAAAAACATGATTTGTGAAGGATTTATGTTTAGAACAAGTAAGTTTAAAAATAACACATTTAAGCATAGTATTTTAAGATTACTATCATTTAGTGGCGTTAATATTATTAAAATATTAAAAAATTTTTTAATTTACCGTCCAAAAAATAACACTTTTAAATTTATAAGAGAAGTCAATATAGGTGAAGACTATATTTCTATAGTAGACAAAATTTCAAATTTTAAAAAAAGTGATAAGTTAAAAAGAGTATTTAATATTTCAAAAAGACACACTGCTAGTGCAAATAATTTTTCAGAAAACGATTTTATACGATTAAATAATGTTTCTGTAATTGAGGAAAAGCAAGAATTTTTACATAATTCACTTATAATTGAAACTATATACAAATAAATGAACAACTTATATTTAAATAAGTACTTTTTATTTTTATTAGTTGGAATTCCAAGCTACATAATTGCTTTATTGCTTAACTTAATATTAGTTGAACACTTGAATATTTCTATAGTGATTTCATATATACCAGTATTATTTTTACAGGTAATCATCAATTTTGTATTAAACTTAAAATTTGTATTTAAGGGAAATAGATCTAAGAATTTTTATATAAAAATGAAAAACTTTATGCTTCTCATTTTATTGGTTAGGTTGTTCGACTGGGTTTTCTTTGTAATACTGACTCAGTATTTCATAGTTTGGTATATATTTGCACAATTAATTAATGTAGCTATATTTAGTTTTGTAAAATTTCTAGTTTCAATAAGAATATTTGAGTAAGCATTAGTAAGACTCATCAATTGCATTGCAAATTACATGTCCAAGAAATATATGTGCTTCTTGAATATGTGCTGTTATTTCAGAAGGAACTCTAATCGATTGATCAACCATATTAACTGCTTCTCCATCATTGGCTCCAAAGAGACCAATAGTCGTCAAACCTCTATTTTTAGCTGTTTTGATTGCTTCAATTATATTTAAGCTATTACCACTAGTAGATAAAACTAAAACAATATCACCTTCATTGGCGATTGCACTTATCTGTCTACTAAAGATATGTTCATAACCATAATCGTTAGAAATTGCTGTAATGACAGAAGTGTCTGTTGAAAGAGATATTGCAGGTAAAGCTATTCTTTCTTTTACAAATCGTCCAATTAATTCTGCAGCAATATGTTGAGCATCACTTGCGCTACCTCCATTGCCACATATTAATATTTTACCATTTTTTTTTAAACAATTTCTAATTTCTTCAGCAATTAAAAAAATTAAATTTGTTTGAGTTTTTAATTGCTCAAAAACATGTATATGTTTTTTGAATTGTTCATTGATTATTTTTTCTGACATAATTTTTTTTATAATTTTATTACGTTGCTTTTGCATACTAATTGATAAAGTGAATTATATATATATAAATTACTATCTTTATCTTTATTCTTATTACTATCATGTATTAAATAATTTTGTAGAATACCTGCAGATATTCCTGCTGAAATATCAGTTTTTTTATCACCAACGACTATAGAATTTTTTATATCAAGGTTAAATTTTTTAACTGCCTTATTAATCATACCAGGTTGCGGCTTGCGGCAATAGCATTTATCTTCTGGCACATGAGGACAATGAAATACTTCTAAAATTTCAATGCTATTTTTTGTAAAAATAGATTCCATATGCATATTAATTTCATTATATTTTTCTAATGATATTATACCTCTACCAATCCCTGATTGATTTGTAAATATTACCAACTTAAAGCCTAATTTTTGTAATTTTTTTAAAGCCTCTATTGTTCCTGGTATAATTTCAAAATCATCTACTTTAGAAATATATCCATAATCAAAATTAATAACACCATCCCTATCTAAAAAAACCGCTGGATACATAATAATTAATTTAAACTTATCATCTGTTCTGTTTGTTCTGATTTATTATATTAGTTGTTGAAAATCCCTCTAGAATTTTAATTGTTTTCACTTTACCACCATATGATCTTACAAACTCTGCACCCACTATATCATTTATATTATAGTCTCCACCTTTAACTAAAGTATCAGGGGATATGTCTTCAATAATTTTTTTAGGTGTTTCAGCCGAAAATGAAATTACGTAATCAACTACATTCAATGTTTCTAAATTTTTTATTCGCGTTTTTAGATCATTTATTGGTCGTGAGTTTCCTTTAAGAATTTTTACTGATTCATCAGAATTAATTGCTACAACTAGTATGTCTCCTAGTTTCTTCGCATTTTTAAGTAAATGAATGTGGCCAGGGTGCAATATGTCAAAACATCCATTAGTCATAACAATTTTTTTATTTTTTGATTTTATATCATCTATAATTTTCATATTAATTTATTAAATATTTAAAATATTTTTTAACTCATTTAAATTAATTACAGATGTACCAATTTTTTTTACTACCAAAGATGCAGCCTTATTTGCATAATCTGCAGATGTATATAAATCTAGCCCAGCAGCTAAACAGGATGCAATTAATGCTACAACAGTATCGCCTGCACCAGTGACATCATAAACCTCTTCTGCAATTGCTTTTAATTCAAAATGTTGATTATTATTAATAAGTGTCATTCCTTTGTTGCCTCTTGTTACTAACAATGCATCAAGATTTAGTTCTTTTATTAATTTTTTCCCTTTAATTATTAATTGACTATGTGACTTTAGCTTTCCTACAATATTTTCAAATTCTTTTAAATTAGGCGTTAAAATTGTTGCGTTTTTATAGCGATTAAAATCATTTCCCTTTGGATCAATAACTATAATCTTTTTTAATTTATTGGATATCTTTATAAAATTTTGAATATTTAATAGAGATCCTTTGTCATAATCAGAAAAAATAACAACATCAGAATCCTTTATTTGTTTGGTAAAAGATTTATTACTCTTAAGAGCATAACTGCTTTTATTCTCTTCAAAGTCAAGCCTAATCATTTGATGATTCTTACTTAACACTCTTAACTTTTTGATAGTTTTTTTATTTTTTGATATTTGGAAACTGTCAGAAATCTTATTTTTTTTAAGAATCTTTTTAACTATTACACTTTCACTGTCAGTACCTATTGAAGAGATCAATCTAGTACTTATTCCAAGTGCAGCAATATTCATTGCAACATTACCAGCACCTCCAATTCGATAAGACTTTTCTTTTATATCAACTATTGGCACGGGTGCTTCTGGAGAAATACGCTCTACATTGCCATGCCAATACTCATCGAGCATAATATCACCAATTACAGTAATATTATAATTTGAGAAATTAGGAAATGACATATCTGCAGTATATCAATTTTTTAAATTTTAATATACTTTAAATGCTCAATACTAATCTTACATTGATTAGCAAATATATATATATATTAATATGTGTGGAATTCTTGGTTCATTTAATACAAATATAAATCTAGAATCATTGATGCTTTTAAGCCATAGAGGTCCAGATGATAATGGTTTTTATAAAGATGAAGATATATATTTAGGTCAGACCAGACTGTCAATTCAAGACTTGTCACCCAATGGTCATCAGCCGATGATTTCAGATAATAAAGATATTATATTAGTTTATAATGGTGAAATTTATAACCATAAAGAATTAAGAAAAGAAATCGAAAGTACTGGATATACCTTTAAAGGATCTTCTGATACAGAAGTTGTTTTGAAACTATATGAAATATTTAATAATGATTTTTTACTGAAGATTAATGGTATTTTTGCTATAGCTATTTGGGACGTTAGAGAAAAAAAACTTCTTTTAGCTAGAGATCACTTTGGCGTAAAACCTTTATATTATACCAGCAACGAAATTGATTTTACTTTTTCAAGCGAACTAAAGTCTATTATACATTCTCAAAAAATAAATAAAGATATTGATTATAAAAGTATGGTTGCACATTTAACTTATATGTGGTCACCAAGTCCAAGAACTATGTTTAAAAATATTAAAAAACTTGAACCTGGGCATGCAATGATAGTAAAAGACTCTAAAATTATTAATCATTGGAAATATTTTGATATTAAATTTAATGATATTGATAAAAATATTTCTGAAGCTGATGCAATATTAAAAACAAAATTTTTGATAAAAGAAGCAGTAAAAAAACAATTAATTTCTGATGTACCAGTTGGAGCTTTTTTATCAGGAGGATTAGATTCTACATCGATCGTTGCTTTTGCTAAGGATTTGTATTTACCAAATAAATTAGAAACTTACACTATTGATTTTGAAAACACGCAACACTCTTCAATGGGAATCTCCGAAGATATTTCTTACGCCAAAAAAGCAGCTGAGTATTTGGATGTAAAATTAAATATCTTAAAGGTAAATCCCAACATGATTTCAGATGTAAGAAGTATGATTTACCATTTAGATGAGCCTCAGGCCGATCCTGCAGCTATTAATACGATGTTAATTAGTCAATATGCTAGAAAAAATAATATTAAAGTACTACTTTCTGGCGCTGGTGGTGATGATATATTTACAGGCTACAGAAGACATCTTGCATTCAATAATGAAAAATATTGGAGCTGGCTGCCACAGAGTTTTAAGAAAATAATTTCAAATAATATTAATTTAATGTCTCCTAGCAATGAATTCAAAAGAAGATTGATCAAGTTATTTCAATACTCCTCATTAGATAATAATGAAAGAATAGCTAGTTATTTTTATTGGATAAATCCAGAAATAATTAATACTATTCTCGATGATAGTATTAAAGATAATATTCTAGATTATAATGTTTCCAGTCAATTAATAAAAACCCTAGATAATATGTCAGGTACTAATGATAAATTAAATCAAATGTTATATTTAGAAATCAAACATTTCCTTTGTGACCATAATTTAAATTACACAGATAAAATGGGAATGTCTGCGGGTGTAGAAATTAGAGTACCTTTACTCGATAAAGACTTAGTTGATTTTACTACTTCATTGCCAGTAAACATGAAGCAAAGAGGCACCACTGGAAAATGGATATTTAAAAAAGCTATGGAAGGCATTCTTCCAAATGACTTAATTTATAGACCCAAAGCTGGATTTGGCGTTCCTTTAAGACACTGGATGAAAACTAATTTAAAAGAATTTGTTAATGATACATTATCATCAGAATCTCTAAAAAATAGAATGATTTTTAGTGAAAATGGTTTAGAAAGATTAAGAAAGTTAGATCAGAAAAATAAGATAGATGCCTCATATACTTTATTCTCAATAGTTTGTATTGAAACATGGTATCAACTATTTGTAGATAACGATCAATTATTAAAGATATAAAAATGAAAAAAGTAATTTTAAATATAAAAAATGGAGAAATATCTTTAGTAACTATTCCAATTCCTAAAATAAGTAATGGAAATATATTGGTAAAAACAAATAAATCTTTAATTTCCATAGGTACGGAAAAAATGCTTATAGACTTTGGTAAATCCAACTATATTAAAAAAGCGTTGCAACAGCCTAAGAGAGTAACTCAAGTATTAAATAAGATCTCTACAGATGGAATTTTTCCGACTTACGATGCAATAAGAAATAAATTAGATGATCCTATTCCATTAGGTTATTCAAATGTTGGTATTGTTGCTGAAAGTAACGTAAGTGATTTTTCAGCAGGAGATAGAGTTATATCGAATGGCTCTCACTCTGAATATGTAAGTGTACCAAAAAACTTAACTGCAAAAATACCTGATAATGTTGATGATGTCACAGCATCATTTACAGTTTTAGGATCTATTGGATTACAAGGAATAAGACTTTTAGATCCTAAATTAGGTGAGACTGTAGTTGTATATGGACTTGGACTAATAGGATTATTGTCTTGTCAAATACTTGAAGCAAATGGATGCAATGTAATAGGCATAGATATCGATCCCAATAAATGCAATGTGGCAAAAAAAATAGGTATTAAAGTAATTCAATCTGATGAAATTGAGTCAGTAATAAGTGAAGTAAGACAAATAACTAATAATCATGGAGCAGATTCTATATTAATTACAGCAAAAACAAGTAATAATGATATTATTCATGCATCAGCAGAAATGTGTAAGAAAAAAGGTAAAATAGTTCTTATAGGTGATATTGGTTTAAATTTAGATAGGAATGATTTTTATGAAAAAGAAATATCATTCCAAGTATCTTCATCATATGGGCCAGGAAGATATGATCCTATTTATGAGCAAAAAAATATAGATTATCCGTATGCATACGTAAGGTGGACAGCACAAAGAAATTTTGATGCAATACTTAAACTAATGTCGCTAGGAAAAATAAAAGTTGAAAATTTAATTACAAATGAGTACCCCCTTGATAAAATTTTAGAGGCATATGATAGTGTAAAAGACCCAAAAACATTAGGAACTATAATAAATTATCATAGTAATAAAAATCATATAAATGAAAATAAATTATTAAAAATTAAACAATTAAACATTGTTAGTAGTCAAAAAAAAATTTCCCTTGGTTTTGTAGGCACAGGAGCTTATGCAAAAAGATTTCTATTACCTCAGCTTAAAAAGAAAAAATTATATTTAAAAACTGCAGTTTCAAAAAATGGTTTGTCAGCAATGCTTGCTGCAAAAAAATTTGGTTTTGAATTTTGCTCATCAAATCCAATGGATATTTTCTTAGATAAAAAAATTAATACAGTATTTATAGCAACTCACCATAATACACACGCTAAATTTGTTGAAAAATCAATTATAGAAAAGAAAAATATTTTTGTTGAAAAGCCATTGGCTATTAACCATGAAGAAATTGAATATATTACTAAAGTAATTAGTGAAGATACAAAATTAATGGTTGGTTTTAATAGAAGATTTTCCCCACTTATTCAAAAAACAAAAATTATTCTTAATAAAACTAAAGTACCGTCTTCAATTGTATATACTATAAATGCAGGACAAGTAGAAAGTAGTCATTGGACAGTAAATAAAGATATTGGTGGTGGAAGAATAGTTGGAGAAGTCTGTCATTTTCTTGATCTTGTAAGATATTTAGCTAATTCAGAAATTTTAAAATGGAATGCTATAAACCTTGATAAGATAAAGGATTGTTTATCAATACAGCTTAAATTTAAAAATGGAAGTATTGCTACTATTAATTATTTTACCAATGGAAACAATAAATACTCAAAAGAAAATATTGAAATTTTTAATAACGGAAAAATTATAAAAATTAATAATTTTAGAAAATTAACTTTTTATGGCTATAAAGGATTAAAGAACGTAAACTTATGGTCACAAAATAAAGGACAAAAAGAATGTATAAGTGCGTTTATAGAATCAATTAACAATAACTCTCCAAGCCCCATACCTATAAATGAGTTAATAGAAGTAAGTAAAGTTGCTATAGATATTAATGACTCAATCTAAAAAAATTATTGATATAATTGCTGGCACAAGACCAAATTTTGTAAAAATAGCCTCATTATTCAATCAAATTAATATAATAAGTAAAATTAAAAAAAAATATGAATTTAGGTTAATTCACACAGGTCAACATTATGATAAAATGTTATCTGATACCTTCTTTCAAGAGCTAAGAATACCAAAACCAAATTTTTCATTAAACGTAGGGTCAGGGTCTCACGCGTTTCAAACAGCAAACATAATGAAAAAGTATGAAAAAATAATATTAAAAAAACCACCAAATTTATGCATTGTTGTAGGTGATGTTAATTCAACTATTGCTTGTGCAATATCAGCTAAAAAACTTGGAATTAAGGTAGCTCATATTGAAGCTGGCTTGAGATCTGGTGATATTTCAATGCCAGAAGAAATTAATAGAATATTGACAGATTCAATTACAGATTATTTTTTTACAACTTCTAAGCTTGCAAATATGAATCTATTAAAAAATGGAATAGAGAAAAAAAACATTTTTTTTGTTGGTAACACAATGATTGATACTCTTAAAAATAATTTAAATAAATTAAAAAAACCAAGTTTATGGGAAACAAACTCCCTTGCAGTTAAATCTTATTATTTATTAACACTTCATAGGCCATCTAATGTCGATGATATAAAAAATTTAAAAAAAATAATAAGCATTATTAAAAAATTTAAAAATGAAAAATTTATATTTCCAGTTCATCCAAGAACTAAAAAAAAACTGAATCAAATTAGAAGCTTTGATAAGAATTTAATTATATCAAAACCATTATCTTATTTTAACTTTAATTATCTGCTTAAGAATGCAAAGGGAATAATCACAGACTCAGGTGGTATTACTGAAGAGGCAACATTTTTTAAAGTTCCATGTTTTACAATGAGAGAAAATACAGAGAGACCTGAGACAATTAACGTGGGATCAAACATTTTAATTGGAAATAACTATAACTTATTAAAAAGATCAATTAATGAAGTTAATTATAACAGGTGGAAAAAATCCAAAGTTCCTGAAAAATGGGATGGTAAAACTGCGTATAGAATATTAAATATTATTGATAAACTAATATGATAGTTAGTAAAGCGCGAAATTATTTTGATACTATTATTAGACTAAATCCATCTCAAATATTATTTCGATTTATTAGGTTATTCAAAATTAGTAGGTATAAGATTAATTCATTTGATGGAAATGTAGCTCAATTAAATCATACAATTTTTCCAGAAATTATTGAAGATTATAGCCAACCTATGTATTCATCTCCAAGTCAATTCTTTTTTATTAATGAGGTTAATAAGGTAGATTCATTTATAAACATTAAAAATAAAAAAAAACTTTGGAGGTATAATCTTTATTATTTTAATTATTTAAATTATTTTTCTCATAAAAAAGATATTGATATTAACTTTTCTAAATATATTGATACTTGGATTAGTGAAGTTAATAAAGGTGAGCCATTAGAACCTTATCCCACTTCTCTACGTATAGTGAATTGGATCAAATGGAGTATAAGAAATAAATATTATAAAAAATCATTTTTAGATAGCTTATATTCACAATCTATTTTTTTAAAAAAAAATATTGAATATGACATCAAAGGAAATCATATAATTGCAAATAGTAAGGCATTAATATTTTCTGGAATTTTTTTTATTAATAATGATAAGTATAATTTTTTAAAAATAGGAAAAAAACTATTATATAAAAATATTAATATACAAATACTTAATGATGGTGGTCATTATGAAAGATCACCAATGTATCACTCTATAGTTTTAGAAGATTTATTGGATATTTATAAATTAGTTAACAACCATAATTTTTTTTCCAAACACGAGATTTTAAATTTAGAAAAAAAAATTATTTCTATGCTTATTTGGCTAAAGAAATTGTCACATAAAGACGGTAAAATTTCTTTTTTCAATGATTCTGCATTTAACATAAGTAAATGCTTCAGTAAATTAAGCTTTCAAGCAAATGAATTGGGACTTAAATTTAAGCTAACTGATAGTAAATTTACATATTTAAAAGAAACAGGATATTTTATTTATACGGATGAAAATATAGACTTAAAATTTAATGTAGGTTCTGTTGGTCCAAAAGAACAGCCAGGACATTCACATGCTGATACTCTTTCATTTGAGTTATCAATTGGTAAATTTAGAACATTTGTAAACTCTGGAACTTCTACATACGAAGATGACTCATTAAGATCATTTCAGAAATCAACAAAAGCTCATAATACTCTTGAAATTAATAAGTTAAATTCATCTAACGTTTGGTCAAGCTTTCGTGTTGGTAAAAGAGCAAAGGTTTGTTATATGAAATATAATACTAGCAATGATAATGTAGAAGTTGAAGCTACACATGATGGATATTACCAAAGTGCCAATATAAATCATAAAAGAAAAATAAATATTGTTGATAATAAAATTATAATTTTGGATACTACTTCAGAATTCTGTTTAGACAATGTTATTAGATTATATCTAAATCCTGATATAATGATTGAAGAAGCACCACTTAAATTAACCACAGTTGATGGTTATAGTATTGATATAGATTGTAACAATGGGGTGGTAAGAGTAGTAGACGCTATGTGGTACCCAGAATTTGGAATAAAAATTCCTAATAAGTGCATTGAGATAACAATGAAGGAAACTAATTGTGAAACGATTATTAATTGGAAAAAGAGTGCTGTATGAAAATATTAGTACTAAGTTATTATTACCATCCAGATTTATCAGCAGGATCTTTTAGAGTAAAATCAATAATTGATAGTTTAATTAATGAAAGTTCAAGAAAAATTAATATTGATATTGTTACGACAAAACCAAATAGATATCAAAAATTTAGACCTGAAATAAATGATAATATTTTAAAGACCATTAATATCCATCGAATAAAAGTTAATAACCATAAAAGTGGATTATTAAGCCAATCATTAGCATTTATAATTTTTGCTTTTAACGCCTTAAAATTTGTAAAAAATAAAGACTATGATTTAATTTTTGCATCATCATCAAGATTAATGACAGCTGCATTAGGGGCATATATTTCTATGAAAAAAAATATTAATCTTTATTTAGATATTAGAGATATTTTTTTAGATACTATTGAAGATGTATATAAGTCTAAAATATATAAAATAATTAAACTATTTATAGGATATATTGAGAAGCTTACTATAAATCAAGCATCTCATATAAACTTAGTATCAGAAGGCTTTGCAAATTATTTTAATAAAAAATATCCAAATAAATCATACTCATTTTTTACCAATGGAATTGACTCTATATTTGCAAGTTTACCAATAAAAAAATCAATTAATAAAAAAATTAAAATATTATATGCTGGAAATATTGGTGAAGGACAAGGTCTTGATAAAATATTACCAAAATTATTATTGGAACTACCTAATAATTACTACACAACGATTATTGGAGATGGAGGTAGAAGGAAAAAACTTGAGCTTGAACTTGAAAAGCATAAAGCTATTAATTACGAGATACTTAACCCAGTCACACAAGAAGCATTGATATTAAAATATTTAGAGGCAGATATACTTTTTCTGCATTTAAATAGTCATAATGCCTTTTTAAAGGTATTACCTTCTAAGATATTTGAGTTTGCAGCAACTCATAAGCCAATATGTGCCGGAGTATCAGGATATTCTAGAGAATTTCTATTAAATAATGTAAGTAATTGTAGTGTCTTTGAGCCTTGTAATGTAAAAGATGCAAAAAAATGTATATTGAATATAGATTTAACTGTAAAAAAAAGAACTGAATTTATTAATAAATTTTCAAGAAACAATATTTCAATAAAAATTGCAAAAAACATTTTAGGGATGAAATACTAATAAGATGATAAATAAACAAATAGCAATAATTGGCCTAGGATATGTGGGTTTACCGCTTGCTGTAGCATTTTCAAATTACTTTAAAGTAGTTGGATTTGATAATAATAAAAAAAGAATAGGTGACTTATTAAATGGCTTAGATATTACAAATGAACTATCCAAACCAGAACTAAAAAAATTAAAAAAAATTAAGCTAACTTCTGATCAAAAATATCTTAATTCATGCAATATATATATTGTTACTGTTCCCACTCCAATAGATAAACTAAAAAAACCTGATTTAAAATATCTTATTAGTGCGAGCACTACAGTGGGAAAATGTATTTCAAAAGGAGATGTTGTAATATATGAATCAACTGTCTATCCAGGTGCAACTGAAGGCGACTGCGTGCCAATACTGGAAAAGTATTCAGGATTAAAGTTTAACCATGATTTCTTTTGTGGATATTCACCAGAAAGAATTAACCCAGGTGACAAAAAAAATAATTTAAAAAATATTAAAAAAATAACATCTGGCTCAACACCTAATATAGCAGAATTTATTGATAAGCTATACCTTCAAATTATTGATGCTGGTACTTACAAGGCTTCAAGTATAAAAATTGCTGAGGCAGCAAAAGTTATTGAAAATATACAAAGAGATGTAAATATTGCACTTGTTAATGAACTTTCTATAATATTTAACGCACTTGAGATCGATACTGAGGAAGTTTTAGAGGCCGCTGCAACTAAATGGAACTTTATCAAATACAAACCAGGCTTAGTTGGTGGTCATTGTATAAGTGTTGATCCATATTACTTAACTCATAAAGCAAAGTCGCAAGGAATACTATCTCAAGTTATATTGGCAGGTAGAAAAGTTAATGACAATATGGCTTCTCATATTGTTAGCCAATTAATTAAATATATGGTAAAAAAAGAAATCACCATAAATAAGTCAAATATCTTAATAATGGGTTTTACTTTTAAAGAAAATTGCAATGATCTTAGAAATACAATGGTAAGTGAGCTAGTATTAGGATTAAAAGAATATAATTGTAATGTTGATATATTTGATCCATGGATTGACATTAAAGAAACCAAAAAAGATTATAAGTATAATTTTTTATCTGAAATTAAAAAATCAAAATACGACGGAATTATTTTAGCCGTTGCACACGATAAATTTAAAGATATTGGAATAAAAAAAATTAGAAAATATGGAAAATCATCGGTAGCTATCTATGATTTAAAACATATTTTTAATAAAGATCAATCTGATTTAAGACTTTAATAGATATGAATTTATTACTTACAGGAGCAAATGGTTTTGTGGGAAAGAATTTCATTAACTACTTTATTCAGAATACTGAATATCACTTACTATGTTTAACTAGAAAAAAATCAAATAATATTGCAAATCCAAGAATTAAATGGGTTTTAATTGATGATTTTAATGAAAAAATTAATTGGGATAAACATTTATCAAATATTAATTGTGTTATTCATTTAGCTGGACAAGCACATACTAAAAATAGCAAGAAAGATAAAAAATTTTTACAAGCAAATTATATTGCAACTAAAAAATTAGCAAAAGAATGTATTAAAAATGAGATTGATAAATTTATTTTTTTAAGTTCCATAAAGGTGAATGGAGAATTTACACTTAGTAATAAGCCATTTACAGTAGAAGATACGCCTAGTCCTAAAAATATTTATTCAAAATATAAATATAAGATAGAAATTATGCTCAATGAATTATTTAAGGAAAAAAAAATAAGCTTAGGTATTATCCGTTCTCCAATTATTTATGGTCCATTAGTAAAAGCAAATTTTAACTTAATGCTAAATATTATTAGGTTTAGAATTCCAATACCATTTGCAGCATTTAAAAATAAAAGAAGTTTTATTAGTGTAGATAATTTATGTGATTTTATATTATGTTTTATTAATCATAGAGATTATTTATTTGATACATATTTAATTTCTGATGATAACGATATTTCTACAAATGAGCTTCTCTATAAAATTTCTCTCGTATATAAAAAGAAATTATTAATATACAATTTACCCAAGATAATTATTGTCTTAGTTTTTAAAATGTTGGGCTTAAATAGTTATTTGAATAAGATGTATTCAAATCTTCAAGTAGATATAAATCATGCTAAAAATAAAATGTCATGGAAACCAAGATATAAAATGGATTATAGTCTTAATCAATTGTTAGTTGATTTTGCTGAATGAAAAAAATACCTCTATATTTTATTTATCTGATAATTTTAACTTTTTCTATTTTACCAATTATTTTTATATCAATTATTCTTTTAATTACTCAAGGGACACCAATAATTTTTTGGTCAGAGAGAGTAGGTAAAAATAAAAAATTGTTTAAAATGCCTAAGTTCAGATCGATGAAAAATAATGTACCAATGATTGCTACACATCTTTTGGAACAACCAGAATCTAAGGTAACCGTTATTGGAAAAGTGCTTAGAAAATATAGTCTTGATGAATTGCCTCAAGTAATTTCTTTATTTCAAGAAAATATGTCTATTGTTGGACCAAGACCTGCATTATTTAATCAGTATGATTTAATTAAATTACGAGAGGAAAAAAATATACATACAATTTTACCTGGTATTACAGGACTAGCGCAAATAAATGGAAGAGATAATATATCTTTAGAAGAGAAAGTTGGATATGATTATGTATACCTTGTAAATAAATCATTTTTTTATGACTTAAAAATAATATTTTTAACTATTTTTAGAATTATAAAATCTAGGGATATTTCACATTAATATGAATATATTTTTAAACAAAATTTTAAAATTAGATAGAATTAATAAACAATTAATTCTTATATCTAATGATTTACTCTTATCTATATTTTCGACGTGGATTGCCTATTCTTTAAGATTAAGTGTAATCCATACTCCATCAGGAAACGAATTTATTCCTTATATTTTAGCGGCAATATTATTTCTATTTTCTTTTTATTTTTTTAAAATCTATCGAATTATCTTAAGGTATGGAGGAATTAGCGCCATTCAAACAATACTTTTTGCAAATATATCTTACAGTATAATTTTTTTCTTAATTTTAGACTACTTAACTTTATATAATGTTCCAAGATCAATAGCAATTTGGCAGCCCATGATATTTTTACTTATATTAGCTTTAAATAGATCTATCATTATTTTATCTATTGGTTATTTCAGAGAAGTAGAAGGAAGAAATAATATAATGATTTATGGATCAGGTGATACTGCGTTTAAAACTGCATCTACATTACAATTGTTTCCAAATAACAGAATTGTAGGATTTATTGATGAAAGTATTGCAAATAAAGGAAAAAAAATTCTTGGATCTACTATCTATAATAAAAATCAAGTGTCAAAAATAATTAAATTAAATAAAGTTAATCAAATTGTTATTGCTGTCGATAATATATCAAAAAATGAAAAAAATAAAATAGTTGAACATTTAGAAAAATATCAAGTTTTAATTAAAACTTTAAACTTATCGTCTGAAAAATTTAGCAGTGAAATAAAAGTAGATGATATTCAAGACTTAGATATATCTGACATTATAGGTGGTAAGTATGAATACAAAAGAGAGATACTTTTAGACAAGATTAATAATAATATTATATTAATTACAGGGGCAGGTGGATCAATTGGCTCAGAATTATCAAGACAAATACTATTAGCAAGACCAAAAGAGTTAATATTAGTTGATCACAGTGAATTTAATTTATTTAATATTATTAATGATATTAATGATTTATGTTTTAGAAATAAAATACAAATAAAAATTAAACCATATCTTTCCACAATATCAGATAGAAATAGAATTGAAACAATCTTTCAAAATCATAGGCCCAATCAAGTATTTCATGCGGCAGCTTACAAGCATGTTGGATTAGTTGAAGAAAATATTATAGACGGTTTCATTAATAATGTTTTGGGTACATTGAATGTTATTGATACTGCAATGAAAATAGACTCTGTTAATAACTTTGTTCTAATTTCCACAGATAAAGCGGTAAGACCAACTAATATAATGGGAAAGACTAAAAGAGTAGCAGAAATTTTTCTTCAATTATGTGCATCAGAAAATACTAAGGTAAAGTTTTCAATTGTAAGATTTGGAAATGTTTTTAATTCATCAGGTTCTGTTATTCCAATCTTTAAAAAACAGATAAGTAGAGGCGGTCCTGTTACAGTTACAGACAAAAATGCAACTAGATATTTTATGTCAATACCCGAGGCAACTGAACTTATTTTAGAAGCTAACGATAAAGCTCAAGGGGGTGAAATTTTTGTTTTAGATATGGGTAATCCAGTTAAAATCATTGATATAGCTAAAAAAATGATTTCCTTGTCTGGACTAAAAGTGAAATTTAATAATTTAGAGGAAGGTGACATTCTCATTAAAATTATTGGACTTAAGTCTGGTGAAAAATTACATGAAGAACTTTTTATAGGTGAGAATATAAAAAAAACCGATAATAAAAAAATTCTTATTGCAAGCGAACCATTCCTTGAAAGAAAAAAGTTTGAACATTTAATGAAATTATCGAAACTTGCAATTAAAGATAATAGTGAAGAAAAGTTAATTGATCTGCTCAATGAGTATGTGTAGGCTCTAGGTATTTATAAATTTGACGTTAAATAAAAATACTATCGCAATTAAATCTGCTTCAATACTTTTCTATCTGATTCCATTAGCATTATTGACAGGACCATTTATACCTGATCTGTTTATTTCAATTATTGCTATAATATCTCTAACATTGATTATTAATAATAAAGAATATCATTATTTGAATAATAAATTTTTATTTTTTTTTATAGTATTCTATTTTTATCTTATAATAAGTGCGCTACTTGGTGAAAATATATATTATTCATTATCACAAATTATTTTTTATTTTAGATTTGGTCTATTTGCAATAGCGGTTTGGTATCTTTTGGATAAAAATAAAGATTTAATTAAATATTTTACAATAATATTTTTAGCTACATTTTGTTTAGGTTTATTAGATGGAATGTATCAGTATATTAATGGAATTAATTTTTTTGGTTTCGAGGCTCAACCATTAAGGATGACACTCTTATTTAACGATAAGATGCTTCTTGGAGGTTATTTAGCCAGATTATTTCCCTTAATTTTTGGTTTGTTGATATATCTATATTCTGGAAAAAATTGGGTTATTGTCTTTTCATCTATACTATTATTACTAACAGATATCTTAATTTATATATCTGGAGAGAGAACAGCGATAGCACTATTATTTCTTACTTCAATATTTATAATTATCTTCATTAAAAGATTTAAGTTAATTAGATTTATAACAATAGTTATTTCAATATCTATTCTTTTTTTATTAACTATAAAAGATGAGAATATTAAACATAGAATTATTGGAACAACATTAAATCAAATGAATATTGTCTATAATTTTGATAATGTAGTGTATTTTTCAAAAACCCATGAAAATTTATTTAGTACATCATGGAATATGTTTTTAGAAAATCCCATTACAGGCATTGGACCAAATGGATTTAGAAAAAGCTGTTCTAATAAAAAGTATTCCAATAATAAATCTTATGGCTGTAGTACCCATCCACACAATACTTACTTTCAACTAGCCGCTGAAACTGGAATAATTGGATTAATGTTTCTTTTATTTCTAATCTTTAAAATCTTATTAATCACGGCTAGACAATTTAAATCACTTATATATAAAAATTATAATGAAGGTATTAGTGACTATCAAGTTTGTTTACTAGCCTGTTTTTTGGCAACCTTATTTCCATTCTTACCCTCACAGGACTTTTTTAATAATTGGATAAATATTATTTATTTTTTACCGATTGGTTTTTTTATGCATTCACTATATAAGAACTAATTCAATAACTTTAAAGATTACAAAAAACAAAAAAAATTATGTGGAAAGTATTTAAATCTAAGATACATGGAACTGGAATTATCGCAGACAAAAATATTAAGAAGGATGTTAAAATAATTCAATATATAGGCGATAAAATAACTAAGAAAGAAGGTGACAAAAGATCGGAAGAAAGAATAAAAAAATATATTAATAAAAAAGATGAGGGATCAGTATATGTGTTTGAACTTAACAAGAAATATGACATAGATGGATCACCTTTGTATAACAAAGCCAGATTTATAAATCATTCTTGTGAACCAAACTGTGAAGTAGAAATAGAAAATGATGAAATATGGATAAAGTCAATTAAGCAAATTAAAAAAGGTGACGAGCTTAGTTATGATTATGGATATCCATTTGATAAAGGTGATTTTTCTGATCACCCATGCAAATGTGGCTCTAAAAAATGTATCGGCTATATTATTTCTGATGATGATTGGTCAAAATATTTAAAACATATTAAAAATATTGTTGATAGCAGATAAATACTAAACATTAGAATATATTTTTTTAAAAGAATGATTTTTATTCATTTTTTCAGCGACTTCAATTTGCTTTTGACGTGTTGTTGAAGATTGTATTTTCGGTATTGATTTTAAATTAATACAATATTTACAAGTAGCTCCTTTCTTATATGATTTTAATTTCATATCTTCTTTAGTAATAGGGTGTCGACACCCATAACATTGTTCAAATGTACCTTTATCTAACTTCTTATTAATTGCAACTCTATTATCAAATACAAAACATTCACCTCTCCAAAAAGAACTTTTTTCATTTTTTTTTACTTCTAAATAATTCAATATACCCCCATCAAGTTGAGAAACATCTTTATAGCCTTTTTTTAATAGATAAGACGAAGCTTTTTCACATCTAATTCCTCCAGTACAAAACATAGCAATAGGTTGATTTTTTTTAATTTTTAATTTTTCTATAAATTTTGGAAATTCTCTAAAAGATTTAGTATTTGGGTTTACCGCATTTTTAAAAGATCCAATACTTACTTCATAATCATTTCTAGTATCAATAATTAGATACTTACTATTATCTATTATTTTATCCCATTTTTTAGGGTCAATATGTTGACCAGTAATTTTTTGTGGTTTAATTGCTTTATCACCTATCGTAACAATTTCTTTTTTCAAACGAATTTTTAATCTATAGAAGGGTATAAATTTATTTTGTGAAATTTTAATAGATAATTTTCTGATTTTTAAAGTTTGCTTAACATGTTGTACGAATTCATTTAAGTCTTTTTTTGTGCCAGAAATTGTTCCATTTATTCCTTCATTAGCCAATAAAATAGTTCCAAGAATTAATTTATTTTGTAAGTATTTATCAAATTTTATTTTGATGGATTTGATGCTAATAAAATCTTTAAATCTATAAAATGTATATATATATATTTTATCTTTAATCATATTAATATTCGACTGGAATCGGATCTAATGATCGCCATAGATACCAGGTCGCTACTGATCTATAGGGCTTCCATTTATTACCTATCTTAATTATTTTCTCTCTTTCTGTAGGGTATGAAATTTTATACAATTTACATAGACCTTTGATCATGCCAATGTCATCAAGTGGAAAAATGTCAGCTCTACATAGATTAAAGATCATAAACATTTCAGCTGTCCATCTTCCTATACCTTTTATTTGAATTAGATCTTGAACTATTTCCTCATCATTCATTTTGTCCCACAAATTTATCTTAATTTTTTTTTCTATAAAAGCGTTTGCAAGATTTTTTAGATATTTAACTTTTTGACGAGACAGGCCAACTGATTTTAAAGTACTGGAATGTGTTTTTAAAATAATTTCTGGTTTAATTTCTTTAATTTTAATTTCTAATCTGTCCCACACTGATTGAGCCGATTTTACAGATATCTGTTGCCCAACAATGGATCTTGCCAATGTATAAAATGGATCTAACTTGCTAAATAAAAAATCATCTGGGTAGCTATCTATAATTTTTGAAAGTTTGTTATCATTTTTAGATAGACTTTTTTTAGCTTTTTGCCAAAAGATAGGAGGTTTGATATCATTTTTTTTCATTAACCTATTGTTATAATAACTTTTTTAAGAAAATATACCTAAATAAATATATTGTCATCTTTTACATAAAATGTTTAATTACCCTCTATTAATTATAATTGGAGATAAAAATATGGCTGACGTAGCAAGTATACTAGCACAATTTGAAAAAGGCATTGCCGGAAAAGATACCGGTCTTGGAGCAACTGTTAAATTTGATTTCGAAGGTGCTGGATGTGTTTTTCTTGATGGAAAATCAAGTCCAAATACTGTAAGTGGAGAAGACCAGGATGCTGATTGTACCCTTACAATGTCTGTAGAAACATTTGAAAAAATGTCTTCTGGTGAATTAGATGGCACAAGTGCATTTATGCAAGGACAATTAAAAGTTGATGGTGATATGTCT
>Ga0075445_10000077_pt1 | contig 48660 bp, 45 predicted proteins | sample CoawatmetaG02DNA_FD_72350 | JGI IMG/M metagenome (GOLD analysis project Ga0075445, IMG submission 72350) | Marine microbial communities from the West Antarctic Peninsula - Coastal water metaG029-DNA | ecosystem: Environmental > Aquatic > Marine > Coastal | place: Atlantic Ocean: West Antarctic...
AAAGTTGATCAAATTACCAAGATATTTTTAAAAAAAAAAAAAGAAACTCGTGAAAAAAATAAGAAAAAATTAATTGACGTAGTTAGCACTGGAAGATTAGGCAAAGCAAAGTATTTAATTGGGGAAATTAAAAAAAATAATTTTTTGATTTTAGGAATGGGACCGCAATACGATAGGGAAATAATGTGGGCATCTGGTAAAAGTAATTTTTCAGGACGAAAACAAGGAGAGGACGCAGCAAATGGCCTACTCAATTCAATTATTACTGGAGGAATGTTAAGTCTTGTAGGCTATCTTCTAATTATTTTTTTTATAATGATTCAAAATATAAAATTCGTATACCTACATTATTTCAAAAATGAAAAAATGATGGAAACAAATTTCTTTTATTTTTTTTCTTTATGTGTGTGTAATTTTTTAGTTTTAAGGACGCTAATTGAAAATGGATTCACATCCTGGGGTTTAGATAATTTAATATTTTTTTCTCATGCAATATTTATTTTGTTTGTAAAAAAAAATATTACAACTAGTTAAAAAATATTTATTTTGTCTGATTTTTTATTATAGCATTAACTTCATATTCAATTTTTTTAATTTTTGATAAATCTAAATAATTACTCACTAAAAAATTTTTTTTGTTAATAGTTTTTTTAATATCATTAAAAGATTTTTTTTTATTATTGTAGTTTATATAAATAAAGTTTTTCTTAAAAAAATTAACTTTTTTTTTTTGATTTTGATCAATATTAATTAGACAATTATTTGATAAAGCATCCAAAACAAAAAAAGAATATGGGTTTTCAAGGGTTGCAAAAATCATTTTTGTTTTTGAAAGTATCTTTTTGATTTTCTCTCTTGATACAATTCCACAATTATCAAAGCCAGGTAGGTAATCACCAACAATTTTTATTTTGTATTTTTGATTTAAAAAATTTAAAAAATTTATTATTTTAATATTTTTTTTATTTGCATGATCCCTGTTGTAGAAAAGTATATCAATGTTTTTTTTCTTCGGCGCTGCAATATAGAGTAGTTCCGTTAATTGAAAATTATATATATATTTTTTATTCTTTATTGTTTTTTCTATTAATGGTTTTAATAAATCTGTAGAAAAAACTAAATTATCATATTTCTTTTTTATAAAAAAAACTGAAATATAGAAAAAAAAATTTAAAAGATATTTTCTAAGAAAACTATCGAAACTATTAACCTTCTGGACGTAAATATTTCCGGTAATTGGACCTAAAAAAGTCTTTTTGGGTAAAAGAGCAAATAACAAAAAATTCCATAGTGGTAAAAAATTTACATAAACTACTTGATATCCAGACATGGATTTAATCCATATTTTCAAAATAGCTATTAATGGATAAAAATATTTATGGAAAAAGGAATGATTAATTTCTAGAACTTTTTTTTTACCCATATTGGAAAATCTACCCCGTCTAAAAAAAATTGAATTTTTTTTAAAATTTTCTATTTCTACTATAGAAGGTTTTGTGTGAGTGAGTAATTTTCTAATATATAAATTAGCGAGTATTCCCTCGCCTCTATTAGGAGCGTAATCCGCACACCAAATATAAAGTCTATTTTTCTTCATTTATTTTAATTTAATGATATTTAAATTAAAGAAAAGAAATGAAATGAAAAAAATAAATTATCTTAATTTAAAACTATTTTATTTATTTTTTGCGTACTTTGGAATATTGGTATTTTGGATATCAGTAGATCATACCAACATATATTTCCTTTACAGTGATCTATCTAAAAAATTGGCAATTCATACATTTGATGACTTTAGAACCAAGGTAAGAACATATTGGCCTCTTTTATTGCTCATAGTTGGTATAGTTTCTTTTTTTTTATCAGTAGAAATAATAAAACAGTTAAAAAAAAATAAAGTAGTATTGTTTTTTTTGTTATATGTCCTCTCTTGTATTGTGGGGTTGTTTACATCAAGCAACTGGTTGGAGTTAAGCATTAATAATATGTATTTGCTTCATCTAAATTCTTCTGTTTATTTAATTTGCTATTTATTTTTTATTCAATTTATAACGAAAAATAAATTTGAAGAAAATATTTTTTATTCTTTTATTTTTTTAATACTAGCCCTCCTAACTTATATACTTCTTAATACTACATTTTCTTATGGTGAGACCACTACACTTACAAAAACATATACAATCTTTTTAAATTCAAATGGCATCTCTAGATATGTTGTAATTTTACAAATATTTTTTTTATCTCTTTATTTTTTTAACGATAATTTAAATGAATTTTACAAAAAATTATTAGTACCAGTAATTATACTAACTTATTTTATGATTTTTATTTTTGAATCAAGAATGAATTCAGTGATAATCACTATATTGTCATTTTTATTTATATATTTTAGAAATAGTAAAAATATCAAAAAGGAATTTTTAAAAAATATATTTAATCTACTTTTAGCTTTTTTTGCATATACTGTATTTGTATTTTATTTTTATCCTCAAAATGCAACTTACAAGGAATCAAGATTAAAATATTCTATCAATCAATTTTTAAGTCCTTCGAAAATTGATAATAAATATTCGCTAAACAAAAACGAAGCTAACTCTACTAATATAAGATTCAATACTTGGAGGTTATTGGCAAAAGAAGGTAGTAAAAATATAATTTTTGGAAGCGGTGATCACTCTGATAGATTTTTTTTAAAAAAAAATAAGACTTTAAACACTGGAGGTGAAGCTGGAAACTCTATTGTTTATGTTTTTTTCTCAGCGGGAATATTTGGTGTTATTTTTTTTCTTCTTTTTTATTTTTTTTTAGCGCGTCAACTTTATTTAAATATTCAAATGATAAAAAATGAAAAAATTAAGATTAATTTTAAAATCTGCTTTTCGATTATGACAATAATTTATTTCATAACAAGATCTGTTGTTGAAGTTTCCTTTGCTACGTGGGGGATAGATGCGATTATTATGTTCTTTAGTATTTCTTTATTGAAAAAAACTAAATTAACTTAAGCTTAATTTTATTAGGGTTTTTATTTAAAACCCACTTGAATTTTAAATAACCAAAGAATGTGGAAAACAATCTACCAATTCTTCTTTTTGTATCAGTTCTTAAGCGCCAAATAAATTCCAATCCAAGATTATCCATCACTTTGGGAACTTCACTTTCTTCGCCACTACAAATATTAAGAGCTCCACCTATACATAAAATTTTATAATTATTAAATTTTTGAATAATCTGCATTGCCAAATTTTCTTGTTTTGGTGAGGGCAAAGTCATAATTATTATTTCATTTTTATTAATAGATTTAATTTTATTAATTTCGTAGACAGGGTGCTCAAAACCAATTTTTGTATGAAAAATTTTTCTTTTGTATCTTTTTTCAAGATATTTTTTGCCTAAAACAGACATGTTACCTATTACTCTTATGCTTTTTATATTACTAGGTATTTGCAAGGTATCCAAAAGCTCACGACCTGGAATTTTTCTATTTTTTGCTCCACTCGGGAATAAAGTGTAATGAAATAAGCCGTCGGGCCAATGATAAATTGTTTTATTTAAAGGGACAGCTCCATGTGCAAAAGATCCTATAAAAGCCAAGTTCAAACCAGATAACACAAAGTTTTTTTTAAATGGAATTTTTTTAACATCTGTTATTAATCTAATTTCAGGAATAATAGCCTGATCAGTAAAAAACAAATTGTACATATAAATATTGTTACTAAGTTTAGATAGTTGTGCAAATGCTTTTTTAAATAAGCTTAAATAACTGTTTTTGTTTGGAAATGTGAAGCTAGGAATTTTTATTAATATTTTTTTTATATAAAACCATACAAAAAATAAATTATGAAAATGGAACAAAACCCTAATATCTTCTACGATTTTTTTAAGAAAAAATGAATACTTTGTACTTAAGCCCGTACCGTGCATCGCCAATGTGAGGTTATTGATGTAATGGTAATCTAAATTTAGATAATATAAAGATCTCAAAAACTTAAAGTCAGCAGATATTTTGTAGCTTTCGTCATACAATCCTACGTAATCCTTCAAACTTTTTTTCAAAATTACGGATGTGTGAGGTATAAGATCACTACTATTTAAATTATTTATTTTTTTTTCAGGAATCCAAACTCTCTCAATGTTCGGTATGCTATAATAAATACATTTGGAGTAGTAAACGTCTTTGCCTAGCTTAATGTTATCTAAAGCGATTTTTATAAAATTGTTTTCTAAATAAAAATCTCCCGCATGTAAAAAAGTTATGTACTTTCCTTTCGCAATATTCATTGCTATGTTAAGAGAGTCATAAACTGTTTTATCTTTTGATCTAACAACATTGACTAACTTTTTATTTTTATGAAATTTTAAAACTTCTAATATTTTTTCATAAGTGCCATCATTAGAGTTTCCATCTATAATTAAATACTCGGTTTCATTAGTTAACTTTTCCAAAACTGAAAGCATAGTCATTTCTATTTTTGAATTGTTATTTTTAACAACTGTGACAATTGTCATTTTTTTCACAGGTGTGTTGCTGTAGAATTTTTGGTTGATAGCGTATGACTTTGTTTTTTCTTTAAATAATAAACTATGAAATAAATCATAGAAAAAAATTGGTCCACTAAAAAAAACTCTACTCGATATTTTTTTAGGGCTCTTTAATAGTCTCAAAAGCCATTCCAATCCTAAATTTTGAACAAATAAAAATGGTGTTTTAACATTTCCTGAGAAATAATCAAAAACAGCTCCGATGGAAAAAATTGTATGAAAGTTGTGATTGGATCTAGTCTTAATAAAAAAGGATATTTTTTCTTGCTTCGGTGCTGTAACTCCAACAAAAATAAATTTTGGTTTTACTTTTTCAACAATATTTAAAATTTTATCATAGTCTTTTTTTTCAAAAAAAACTCTATACGGAGGAGAATATATTTCTACATTGTTAAGTTTAAAATTTTTTCTGCAATTAGATTTAATTTTTTTTAGAGTTTTTATGTCAGAACCAATAAATAGAATTTTAGAATTTTTATCTATTTTTTTAATTGTTTCTATAAATATGTCATACCCCCTATTTCTAAATACTTTTTTAAGATTGGAAAAAAATAGCATTATAGAAAGGCCAACTCCGTCAATGAAATTAAATTCTGAATTAGATATTATTTTACTGAAGAAAAAATCTCTTTTAGCACAAACAAGTGAGTGAGGATTGATAAAATTAACTTGTTGTTTTTTTTTATTCTTAGAAATAATTTTTTCTACTATATTTTTTTTTGGTAAATTAATAAATTTAAAATTCCTGTAATTTAAAAGCATATTTTATAATTTTGTATATTTTCTTAAATATATAAGCATATAATATATATTTTTATTTCTAATTAAAAAAATTAAAAAATATTTAATCAATTCTTTTATTCCCATATACAAAGACAGTTTTATAGAATCTGTAATTGAAATAAAAGAGGGATTAGAAGAAATGCCTCCAAGCACATGCGTTGTAGTAACTTTATTTATTTTTTTAACACCAAATATTGAAACACATTTTCTCATCCAAATTCCGTCACTTATCACTTTAAAATTTTCTTTAAAAAATATTTTTTTTCTAGACCCTGGCGTCACGAAAGATGGATGTGAAAGAAAATTTTTCTTATTAAAAAATAAACTTTTGATTTTGTAATATTTTTTTTTATTCTTTAATATTGTTATAAAATTTAAACAAATAGAAGGATAATTACCTATGTATTTCTTAATAGTTCCTACTGAATATTTTGAATAAAAGTAATCTCCACTATTTAGGAAGGTAATATGGTAGTTTTTTGATTCTTGAATACCTAAATTCATAGCATTATATAACGAAGAGTCTTTCCCTATAATAAACTTTCTATATTTTTTTCTAAAATAAAAATTATTAATTTTTTTTTTAGAAACCACAATGCTTAAGTCCGGGTTTTTAACTTGATTATCTATTGAAGATAATGTTTTTTTTAATTCTTCTTGTGTACCATTGTGAATAGTAACAATAGCTAACTTAGACATAATTTTTCAAAAAATCTTTATATGTATTTTTTAAACCACAATTTAGATTTATTAATGGTCTCCATCCTAATTTAAAAATTCTTTTATTATCCATTTTTTTTCTTGGAGTACCTTCTAAACTCTTATTATTAAATAATATTTTACCTTGGTAATTAGTTATTTTTTTAATTTTTTGAGCTAAGCTAAAAATAGTATGATCTTTGCCATAACCAACATTGATATGATTAAAATCTTTTTTTACAACTTCTAAATATTTTTTTCGTGAAGTTTTTAAAACAGTATATACTGCTCTTGCTAAGTCACTGGCATGCAAAAATTCTCTCTTGGCTTTTCCCGTGCCCCATAAATATATCTCTTTATCCTGGTTTTTTTTAGCATTGTGAAATTTTCTTATTAGTGCGGGGATTACATGGCTGTTTTTTGGATGGTAATTATCTCTGTTGCCATAAAGATTAGTTGGCATTATGGATCTAAAATCAATTTTTTTTTTTATATATTGCTTGTTGTAACTTTCGCACATAATTAATCCAGCTATTTTTGCAATTGCATATGCTGTATTTGTCGGCTCAAGAGAGCCTGATAATAAATATTTTTCTTTTAGTGGTTGTTTTGCCATACGAGGATATATGCAGCTTGATCCTAAAAAGATAATTTTTTTACATCCATGCGAATAGGCGGAATGAATTATATTGCTTTGGATCATTAGATTTTGATAAATGAAATCAGCTGGAAAGGTATTGTTGGCATAAATACCACCAACTTTTGCTGCTGCAATTATTGCTACATCTAACCTATTTTTTTTAAAAAAATTTTCTACCTGTAGCTGATTTGTTAAATCTACCTCTTTTCTATTTTTTGTAATAATTTTTTTAAAACCTTTTGATAAAAAAATGTTCTTAATTTCAGAACCTACCAAGCCTTTATGACCAGCGATAAATATTTTATCTGTTTTTTTCATTAAAATCTTTAAGACTATATTGCTCCTGTGCAGTCCTCATGTCACTATCAACCATTTCGTCAATCAATCCTTGCAAACTATATTTTGGTTTCCAATTTAATATTTTTCTTGCCTTAGAAGAATCTCCTCGAAGATAATTTACATCATTCGGCCTAAAATATTTTTTGCTTATAATAATAATTTTTTGATCTTTTTTGATTTTACAATTTTCGTCTTTATTAATGATTTTTTTAACATATCCAAATTCTTTAAGCCCCTTTCCCTTCCATGCAATCTCAAACCCCATTTTTAAAGTAACTTTTTTAATAAAATCTCTCACATTGCATTTTTTACTTGTGGAAACTACAAAATCATCTGGCTTACTATGCTGTAGTATTTTCCATTGCATTTCTGCATAATCTTTTGCATGCCCCCAGTCTCTAATTGAATCTAAATTTCCTAAAATAAGTTTATTTTCTAATCCATAATATATTTTACTTAATGTGCTTGTAACTTTTCTAGTGACAAAAGTTTCTCCTCTCCTAGGAGATTCATGGTTGAATAAAATCCCATTGGAGGCAAACACACCATAAGAATCTCTGTAATTTCTAGTAATCCAATAAGCAAACAATTTCGCAGAAGCATACGGGGAATTTGGAGCAAACGGAGTATTTTCATTTTGTAATTTTGAATTAGTATCACCATACAATTCAGATGTAGAAGCTTGATAAAATTTTATTTTTTTTTTATTAGAATGTTTTCTTATGGTTTCCAATATTCGTAAAGTGCCTAAAGCATTAATGTTTGATGTATACTCCGGAATCTTAAAGCTTACTGCAACATGGGATTGTGCTGCCAAATTATAAATTTCGTCTGGCATTATATCTGCAATCACTGAGTCGATATTAGATGTTTCTGATAAATCACCGTAGTGTAAAATAAAATTTTTATACTTTGCAGTTGGTCCTTGGTAAATTTGCTCTATTCTAGCTGTATTAAATGATGAACTTTTTCTAATAATTCCATGCACTTCATAATTTTTTTTTAGTAGTAATTCCGCTAGATAGGAACCATCTTGTCCAGTTACCCCTGTAATTAATGCTTTTTTTTTCATTTTTAACTCCAAGTTTCTTTTTTAATTTGAAATTGTAAAATTTTAGATTCTAATTCTAGTTCAGCTTTTTTTCTATTTTCCCCATTCAAATGCAAGATTCTATCACCTTTTTTAACTAATTCACTAACAACATTTGGGTCTTCAATTTTATTAAGTGCATCATATAAATCTTGAACAGAACCAGTGTCTACCAGCAATGCTGCATCACCTGCTTGACTAGCAAGATGTTTTGAATAAATTAAAGGAACTTGTGAATACCAGGCGTCTAAGGGTGGAATGTTTGTTGGTCCAAAATATGTTGGCATAACAACTGCTTTGCAATTGTCGTAAAGTATTTTTAATTCACGATTCTCAACAAAATTTAATATTTTAATAAAATTATTTAATTTGAATTCTTCAATTTTACCTTTTAAAAATTTTAAATTACCTTTATCTTTACCGCAAAATATAAAATGAATTTTTTTTCCTTCTTCAATTATTTTTTTTACAGTTTGTAAAATTCTTATGTGATTCTTATGTTCCCAAAATTGAGCTGGATAAAAAAAATATTCATAATCAATATTATTTTTATTAAAAAAAAAAGTTTTTTCAGACTCGGTATAGTCGATATTTAAAAAAGGAGATGGCCCATTTGGAACTGAAACAATACGATTATTATCTTTATGAAATTGCTTATTTAACTTATTTTTCAATTCTTCAGACTCTGTAATAAGAAAAACGGACTGCCCAATAGTACTTTTTAACAAAACTTCTCTAAGATTATAAATATTAAATTCTCTTACTTCACTAAATTCTGGAAAGTCTCTATGACATATATCGTAAACGGTTGTGACATAGTTAAGTTTTTGTAAATAAAATGGTTTTGGTGAGGGAGTAACAAATATTGCCAAATCAACTTTATTCATTAATAATTTTTTTTCTAAAAAAGTTTTGTATTTTAAAATTCTTTGAAAATACATACCGACAAGAGAATAGTTTATAAAAGCAAAAAATTTATCAAAAAAACTTTCTTTAATATTAATATGCTTAATGTCTAGTGATGAAAGAAGTTTTGAATTCTCTTTATGGTAATTTAAAACAATAAAATTTATTTTATTTTTTCTTGAAATTTTCTGAAGTAATAACAAAATTTCTACAGACATTGTAAATCCACCGCCGACCTCAATATTATTTTCTATGATTGCAGCTATTTTCATTTTTTTTTTATAACTAAAATTCCATGCCAATTATTTTTTTTATTTAACTTTAAAAAACTCATCCATTTATAAATTTTATGAAGTTTAAAAAGCTTAGCATAACTATCCTGAAATTCATCTAATGAATGAATTCTCAATCTATGTATTTCTAAAAATTGATCAATAACCGATTTGTATTTACGGATAAAAATCTTAAATTTTATTTGAAAAATTGAAGTTTTTTTATTAAAGCTAGGAAAAGTTTTTCTTAATAATGATAAATTGTTTTTTAAATTAATAACCTTGCTTTTTTTTAATGGAGGATATTTTTTTAGAGCATCTAAATTGATAAAATCAAAAATTAGCAATCCACCGCTTTTTAAATTATATGAAGCATTTATAAAAAAAGTCTCCAAGTTTTTTTTTGTTTCAAAAAAATTCACCACATGAAATAATAAGATTATAGTATCAAATTTTTTTTTAGATCTATAGCTGCTTCCATCTTTTTTTAAAAAAGTAATTTTTTTATTTTTTTTTCTAGCCAACGAAATCATTTTAGAGCTATTATCTATAGCTGTAATTTTATGACCTAGTTTAAAAAACTCAATTGCATGATTACCAGAGCCGCATCCTATTTCTAAAATTTCTGATTTTTTTTTTTTGAAAATTTTGTTTAAATATACAGTCTCTAAATTGTAGGATTTATCTGAGTAAATTTGGTCATAATACTTTGCATATTTTCTAAATGAACTGCTCATCTAACTAGGTTATTTAACTCCTTACATATGTATTTAATGTCCTTTTCTCTTAATTCTACACCGGAGGGCAAATAAAAAGAATTGTAAGCTACCACATTTGCTTTTGGGCATTCATTGCTCTTAAATAATCTTTTTTTTAAAAAAACGCTTTGCAAATTACAAGGTATAAACATATCTCTTGTCTCGATACCCTTTGTTAGCAATTTTTGCATAATTTTTTTTCTTAAAGATTTTTTAAATTTAGGTATAGAAACGCAATACATCCAATAAACATTCTTAACATTTTCTTTAGTATACGGTCTTGTAATAAGATTGTTGCTAGATAGATATTTATCGTACATATTTGCTATTCTAATTTTTTTTTGCAGAATATATTTAATTTTATTCATTTGGGCACAACCAATGGCAGCCTGCAGATTTGTCATTCTATAATTATAACCAATGTCTTGATGCATAAACTTATTTTTTGTACCGAACGCAAGTTCTTTTAAATTTTTTGCTTTTTTATAATATTTTGTAGAGTTAAAAGTTATCAAGCCACCCTCTCCAGTAGAAATTATTTTATTAGCATACAAACTAAAACATCCTGCGTCTCCGAAAGAACCAACCTTTTTTCCGTTATATTCTGCTCCATGTGCTTCGGCGCAATCCTCGATGACTTTTAATTTATATTTTCTAGCCAATCTCAAAATTGTAGACATCTCAGCTGGATGACCAAATAAATGAACCGCTAATATGGCTTTTGTTTTTTTGGTAATTTTTTTTTCTATTAATGAAGTATCCAAATTAAAAGTTTGATCTTCAATATCGATAGCTATAGGGATGGCACCTATATACAAAATAGCAAATACACTTGCCATATTAGTCAACGACGAAACAATTACGTGATCTCCCTTTTTTATTCCTACTGCTAACAAAGCAAGGTGCAATGCTGATGTTCCACTTGTTACAGTTAAAGCATGTTTTGTTTTACAATAGGAAGCAAATGTGTTTTCAAACTTAGGAATAAAACTTCCAAAAAAACCGGATAGTTCATTTTTTTTGAGAGCAATATTTACATTTTTAGATTCTTCTTTATCAATATAAGGTATTGAAACGCGATATTTGATTTTCATGAAGCTACGCTAATTTTTTCTCGAGCCTAAAAGTATCACTTTCGTACTCTTTTCCACCTCTTGGGCCCTTTGTGAAGACTAGCACCTCGCATTTAGTTACTCCAATTAATGCATGATGTTCCATTGGCTCAGTTAAAAGTAAATCATTTTTTTTTAAAATTATAGTTTTAATTTTATTTTTTTTTCGTGCAATTATTTTCATTTTTCCGCTAATGATGAAATTCCATTGAGATGTTTTCTTGTGGTAATGATTGCCCCTGACTGCTCCTTTTGCAATTGTTATATAAGTGATAGCGTTAATTGTTTCTTTTTGAAGCAGGTCTGAGATAATGCCTCTCTTATCTTTAAAATTTATTTTGATTTTTATTTTTTTCATTAAATTACTCTTGGTTTAGGAAATGGCAAAATGAATTTGCCTCCCTGTTTATAAAATATTGATTTTTTTTTAAAAAAATTAACATAATTCCAGCTTAACAACAAAGCAAACTTACAATCTAATTTTAAGAATTCTTCATCACTAATTATTTTAATCCTGCTACCAGGGGCATAGGTATTAATTTTTAATTTATTGTTCTCCGCAATCCCTATAATTCTATTTGGTTTGAGATTTAGGTAATTAAGAAGTGTATTCCCTTTTGCTGGAGCTCCAAATGCTCCAACTTTATCCCCTTTATTCAAAATATCATTAATTATCTTATTAATTTTAACCTTAATTTTTTTCACCCGTGAGGCAAATTTTTTATAAGTCTGTATATTGTTAATCTTATTTATTTTTTCATAGTTTAAAAAATAATCAACTTTTTTGCTAACCTTGTATTCAGATTTTTTATTTGAAACATATACTCTTAAACCTGGGCCAGAAGCGCCCATGTCAGATTTTTGAATATCAAAAATTTTTAAATCAAACTTCTCAAATAGAGTTGTCAATGGAGTAATTGACAAGTAAGATAAATGCTCGTGATATATTGTGTCAAAGTATAAATCTTTAAGCATTTCAAACAAATAGGGAAATTCTATTATGAAGATTCCATTTTTCTTATCAAGTAGATGCTCCACACCTTTTGTAAAATCTTGCAAATTGTCAATATGTGCAAAAACATTAGTCGCAGTAATTAATCTAGCAGATCCTTTAGATTTTTTAATTTTTTTTGCTAAAGAAAAATTAAAAAAATTTTTAATAATTTTAAATCCACGTTTTTTTGCTACGCTTCCGGCTGTGGAAGGTTCTACTCCATAGACATTTGAAAATTTTTTATTATAACAGTTTAAAATTATTCCATCGTTGCAACCAATATCAAAAATTGTATCTTTGTTTTTAATTTTATATTTATTACAAATGTTAGAAATAAATTTATTGTAATGCTCAACTAAAGCCTTAGAGCTCGAAGAAAGATAGGCATACTTGTCAAAAATTTTTTTGTGTGAAACTACAGTGTCTAATTGTGAGAGTGAACATTTTTTACATAATATTACTCTTAAGGGATATTTTTTTTCTTTTTGATTTTTATTAAAAATAAAACTATTTGATGGCGGCTGATCACCAAGATTCAAATAAGAATAAAAAAATTTATTGTCACATATTCTGCATTTTAAAACTTTTTTTTGATCCTGCATAAAATTAATTAATTTACGAATACCACTCTATGGTTGGTTTAAGACCCTCTTCTAGAGAAGTCCTCGGCATATAGCCAAGCTTTTTTATTTTTGAGATATCAGGGCATCTTCTTTTGGTCTCACCTTCTGGTGCGGGTGTTTCTTTTATATTAACTTTTGCCCCCATGGTGTTTGCAATCATTCCTACAAGATCTTTAATATAAAACTCCCTATCGTCTCCAATATGATAAATATTATTATGAACTCCATTTTTTACCATAGCCAAAACTCCTTCTGCAAAATCATCAATATAATTGAATGATCTAGTTTGACTACCATCACCAAGAATTGGAAATTCTATGATACCCTGACTGTTATTTTCTTTCATAAGAGAACTTAACTTACTTACAAGCTGGGGAATAACATGCTCATTACCCATATCTGGACCATAAACATTATGAGGTCTAAAAATCATCATTCTTTTAAAAATATTTTCAGAATGAATGGATAGTATCTCACTCATAATTTTAGCAGAACCATAAGAATATCTGGGATTAAACACGTCAGGAACAATTAGAGGTACTTTCTCTGGGGTCGGTATTACTTCGGGTGATTGATAAACCTCAGAACTAGAGGCAACTATCAGCTCTTCGATATTATTAATCTTTGATGAGGATAAAACATTTTGCATCCCTGAAATTCCAACATCTAATACGAGCTTAGGGTTGTTGTAAAAATTTTCGGTGCCATTAATAAATGCCAAATGAATTATAGAATTACAATTTTTTGAACTACTTATTACTTTTTCTTTATCCCTAATATCTCCTTCAACAAATTCAATATGTTTAATACTGTCTTTAAGTTTAGATCTATTACCTCTGGACGAATTATCATAACAAACAACCTCATAATTATTTTTTAGTAATAATTTGATAATACCAGCTCCCAAAAAACCAGCACCTCCAGTAATAAAATATTTTTTAGTCATTAATTTTAAATTTCTGATGATTGCCTAAGCTGATATAATATTTATTTTTTTTAAATTCTTTACTGTTAGAAGAAATATTGGACCAAAAATCATAAACTAATGATAGTTTTTGACAATTATAAAAATTTTTTAATTCTAGTTTTTCAAAAGAAGGATTGTTATTTAAAATTATAATTAAATTCATACTCTTTGCTGTTTTATTAAAATTAACCACAGGTTTGATTGCTAAGTCTATAATATCAGATTTTTTTACAGCGGGATCGTAACCAAAAATTTTAGGATTTACAAATATTTTTTTAAGTTCAGAAATAACAATCTTTGCCATTGTGCCTCTCGTATCACTAGTTTTGGGTTTTCCCTTAAAAGCTATTCCAGCGAGAAGAATGTTTAAAGATTTAATTTTAATTTTTTTCTTTGTCAAAAATTTTTTTATATAATGAATAGTTTCAATTGGTAAATTCTCGTTCAAAGACCTGGCTTGCATAGTAATTTTTGGATATATATGGTTTTGAACAATTGAGCTTTGAGACATGATATGTGGATCTTTTTCTAGGCAGGGGCCACCAACTAGTCCTGGTGAGGGAAGGTTAGTTCTTGGATAATCTTTTTTTCCTTTTTTTATTACTTCTGAAGCACTAACACCATACCCATCACATATTTTGGCAATTTCATTAGCATATGCAAAAATAACATCTCTATTAGAGTTATCAACCAACTTGATAAGTTCTGCTGTCTCTAGATCGGAAACGCAGATAATTTTTTTTGTTAAATTTTTAAATATTTTTGAAGATTTTTTAACCGAATCTAAATCTAAGCCACCAATAATTTGCGGAAGCTGAAGTAGTTCTGTAAGAGCTTTTCCTTCAAGGGTTCTTTCAGGACAAAAAGATAGGTTAATTTTTTTATTTGTAGAATTCAAAATAGGATAAACTATTTTTCTTGTAACCCCAACTCCAACTGTTGATCTAAGTATTACGAGGTCCTTATTTTTTAGAACAGATGATAATTCTTTAGCAACTATTTCTATATGTTTAGTAATAATTTTATTATTTTGATCAATTGGAGTTCCTACAGTTATAATATAACTATTTATGTTTTTTATCTTTGGAATTTTTGAGAGAAAACTAATCTTTCCATTTTTAATCATTTTTTTTAGTAACTTTTCAATACCAGGCTCATAAAAATGAGATTTTCCTGATTGTAGAAAATTTAAAGTTTTTTTATCTTTATCGACACCTACTATTTGCAATCCTCTGTTCGCAAGAGACAGGGCAACTGTCAATCCAACGAATCCCAGTCCAATAACACAAATAGTATTTTGGTTTTTATTTAATCTACTCATAGCTTGATATTAATTAAATTTTTTAGTTTTGCTAAACCTATAATGCCAATATGTAAAAAATGCTGTATTTTATTTTTTTTTATTAAATTTTTTAATTCTGTAAAGCTCACTTCAAAAATCTCTAAACCCTCTTCTTTTTTAAAGTTTTTTGAAATTTGAACATTCTTTGCGTAATAGCAATAAATTTTATTTTCTAATCTTCCTACGTCAGGATAAAAAGAACCTAGATAGACTAGTTTTTTTGCAATGTACCCCGTCTCTTCTGTAAGCTCTCTTTTTGCTGCTCTAGAATGTCTTTCTTTTCCATCAATCAATCCACCTGGAATTTCAAGTGTAAATTTTTCAATTGCTGGCCTGTATTGTTTTACAAGCAGTATTTTTTTATTCTTAGTGATTGCCAAAATTGAAACATAGTCGCTTTGTTTAAAGGAATGGTAAATTTGTTTTTTTTTTTTAAAAAAAACTGTTTTTGTACTTACAGAAACATAATTCGATAGCTTTGTTTTTTTTTTTTTTATTTTCATAACTTTATAATTAAATTTCGATTTATACTTTTTTTAACTTTTCCATTCTCAACTACATAAACTGTATCGACATTTTTTAATAAAGAAATTTTGTGAGTTACTATTAAAATAGTTGTTTTTTTAGAGATCTTTTTTAAAGCATTGATTATGATTTGCTCAGATTTTTCGTCTAAAGAGCTAGTTGCCTCATCTAATATTAAAATCTCGGGTTTTCTTATAAGGGCTCTAGCTAATGCAACTCTTTGTTTTTGACCTCCAGAAAGGCTATTTCCCCTAGAGCCAACTATTGTGTTAATTCCTTTTGGAAGTTTTTTTATAAAATCATCAGCTTTCGCTAATTTTAATGCTTTCCATACATGCTGCTCTGTAACTGAATGATTTTCTTGCAAACCCCATAGAAGATTGTCTTTAATTGAAATCTCCAATAAAAAAGGTTCTTGTGGAACTATCCCAATAATATTTCTATATTTTTCTAAATTAATTGTAGAAATATCTTTTTCATCTATATAAATTTTTCCCTTAAGAGGTTTTTGAAGTCCCATTACTAAATCAAGGATTGTAGATTTTCCTGAGCCAGAAGACCCTACTAAGGCTGTAATTTTGTTTTTTTTAATAGATAGGTTGACATTTCTGAGTGTTGAATTTCTACCAGGATAAGAAAAGTAAACATTCTTAAGCATCATTTGCTTGTCAAATTTTTTCACAGTTAAATTTGAAAGTTTCAAGGGGTGTTTTTTTGCCTCTTTCATTATATTTTTTATCTGTTCAAAACTATTAACAAAATTCTTAAAGGAAACGCTAAGCTGAAAAATTGAGATACAAACTGGTAATGATAATAGCAATGACCACATGACAGCAACTGCCTCTGAAAAAACTATTCCAGTAGAGAGTGAATAACCAACTGAAATAACCACACCAAGCATTAACAAAGGAAGGAAAATTTTTGTAATAATTATGCTTAAAACTTGTGACCTGAGGGTAATATCAACATGTTTATCAAAAAGTTTAAAATAAGCACTTTTAGTATTTGCTTGTTTTGAATAGCTAAATATTAGCTTTAAAGAAGAGATTGCTTCTGTCAAAAAACTAAGGGTTTTGTTAGCTGTTTGAGTATTTTGTTTACCTAAAGAGTAGCTAATTTTATTTAAAATTCTTAAAAAAATAAAAAAAGATAAAAAAAACAAAAGAACAATAATTGTCATTTTAAAATTTATATATAGTGGAATTGAAATATAAATAATTAGCTGAAGAATTTGTGCAATCAATGAAGTAATGTGTCCGACGGTATCGCCTACTCGTGGTAATTCTGTGCTTAAAGAATTTAATAGAGAACCAAGCTTGATTTTGGAAAAAAATATCCACTCAGCTTTAAATATAGAGCTAAGTAAGTCTGTATAAATTTGACGTAACAATTTATATTTAATTTTTAATATAAAATAAGCTACAAAAACTTCTGTTAACCCTTTTAAAAAATTTACTGTTACAAAAAAGCCACCAAAAACCCAAAATGAAGGTGAAATCCCGATCGATGTAAAAAAATTTTTTAATATAAATGTTAGCCTTGATGGATTTTTCATATCTGGATCAAGAAGAAATTCTGACATAGGTATGATGGCTAATACAGTACCAAAAACTAGAAGGCTTTCAAAAATAACTAGTCCCAACAATGATAGAAACCCCTTCGCATCTCTTTCGATAAGATTTGAAACTATTGAAAAAAAAGATTCTTGTTTTTTTTGAGACATAATAAATTTATTGAAGGAAATTTAATCTTTGATTTAGATAAGAGCTTGAAATTCTTGCATTGAAGTTTCGATGTAATTTATCAAAATTCCCTGGGTAATATTTTTCATTATATAGTTTGAATAAATGCTTAAAGTTAATGTCTTTAATATCAGACATATCTGAATTAAAAATATCATTTTTAACAGCATTGTGCATTTCTAGGAAAAGGCTAACATTTTCTTTGGGAGTAGTTTCTTTTAAAACTATACCTTTTTCTAAATATTCATCAGACGATTCAGCGTAAGCTAAATTTAGCTCAAAAATTTCCTTTAAAGTTAAAAATCTACTAAGCTTTTTAGAATAATGATCTTTAAAGGAAACTAACCACTTATCTAATGGAAAATTGGCAAGTCCTACTGGAGACATATTTATGCACAGAATAGGTTTTCTAAAAACTGTCGGTACATAATCCATTCCAGTAGATGTAGAAATTGCAAAGCTGCAATTGGCACATAAAAAAATATCCAAAAAATCACTCCTCATTCCATTGGTAGCATAATCAATTATCTTTTTATTTGATGTTTTTAATTTTTTTTCTACTACATGCCCCATTCTAAAAACGTAGTAGCCTTGTTTTGTTAATTCTTCACATGCTTCAATATAGTTATCAATATTGCAGTCTCTATAGTTATGATAATTCCAGTTTTTATTTTTAAAAATATTATTTAAATATGCTTTATCTCTCACAAACAGCAAGACGAATTTTTGACTTTTTTTTCCTTGGCAAACATCCGATAAAAAAGATTCACCTTTTTTTCTTTGACTCTCACTTAGAAATAAATTTTGAGGATTTTTTTTTATTAATTGATGAATATCTCTATCATCCTGGTCGGTAAGATATACAATATTTTCTTTATTTTTAAAAAAAAATTTTTCCAGCAATATGAATGGATAAATTAAAAATACTGGGTAAATAGTAATTTTTTTTTTAATTAATTCAAAAAGAGTGCGATTAGATATGTAGCCAGAGAATTCTTCTACGCAAAATAAATCGTAGGTATTGGTTTGATTTTGAGAATTTATTTCTTTATTTTTATTACAAAAATATATTTCAGTTTCTAAAGCTAAATGGCCTACTCGGCCCACAGGTATTTCTCCAAACCTAATAAGAAATTTAGATCTTAATATTTTTATAAAAAAAAATATTGGCAAATAAAGAAAAGCCAAGCAAATAAAGATAAGTTTCTTAATGTATCTTTTTAATTTATTTTTAAAAAATTGAAAATCACCTTTTAATATACTTTGGAATCGTTGAAAAAAATAACTAAAACATATTAAAATAAATTTTTTAATTTTACCGGTCATAAAAATTTCAATATCTTTTTCCAAGCAACATTAATAACTTGTACAATATTCATTTTTTCAGCCTCTTCTGGCAAAACAAATCTGATAGACTGACCCTCATAACAATTAATAGCCTGTATATTGTCATACAGTTCCCAATACAACTTCACTTTCATTAACCCATGTTTACTTGGTTCAACAAATGTACTTAGATAATTTAAATTCTTATTTGTATATCCGGTTTCTTCGAACAGCTCTCTAATAGCACATTTTAAATAAGTTTCATTAGGATTTACATGGCCTCCTGGTGAACCCCACATATTTGGGTGAGTAATTGATTTTTTATTATCTCTGTGTTGTAATAAAAGTGCTCCATCTTTCCTTAAAAGCAAGATACCAGTGGCCCTAATCATTGATATGTAGTGTAATATTTTCCTTCGCCTCCATCCATTGGAACCATACATCCGCTCATCATTCCGGCATTATCACTACATAAAAATTGAATCATTGGAATAATTTCACTCGTTTTTCCCATAACAGCTCTGGGTAGACGCAATTTAATAAATTTTTTATACTCTTGAAGATTTTTATTTTTAAATCTTTCCATTGCATTGTCTTTTGCAATAAATCCTCCTAGTGCTAGACCAGAAACAATAATATTTTTTTTTGCAAGTTCATTTCCCATAGTTCTTACATATGTGTGCAAAATAGATTTTGCTATATTGTAAGATAACGATCCAACCGCCTCTCCAGAAGCAATTGATCCAATGTGTACAATACTTCCTTTTTTTCTTTTTTTCATTAAGGGAAAAATTTGTCTATTTAATTCAATTGAGGATAAAATATTTAAATTTAAAACTTTCAAAAGATCTGAATGATTTAGATCAATTTCTTTCATACCCAAACCACCTCCTGCTACATGAATAATCGCATCTATTTTGCCATTGAAAAAAGATTTTATTTTACTAGCTACTATCGAAACCATGCTTGGATTGCTTAGATCGTGAGGGAATATCATATGTCGAGATTTGGCATAACAATTGTTCTTTATCTTTATTAATTTTCTTTCATCGCTAGAAATCAAAAATAACTTAGCACCATTTTTTGAAAAATTCTTAGCCAGGTCGTATCCCAGACCTTGGGAGGCTCCTGTTATAACAATATTTTTATTTTTCATTTAAATTTAAGATTTAGGCTTTTTGCGGTATTAAATTTGTAATCTCCCTTATACCTACAATGTTTTAAAACTTTAACCCATTCTTTTTTATGTAAAATAGTAGATCCTAATAACGTCCAGTATTTAAATAACTTTTCTTCACTTTCATCATCATATGAGCCAAGTGTAATAAAGCTCTTTCCTTTTCCAACTCTAGCAATTTCTTTTATACACTGAATACTATCTCTGAGATTTAAAGCGTATGCAGGTCCAATTGCTATTACAAAATCAAAATAATTACTTTTAAATGGCAGATTATTAAAAGGTGATTTTTTAATATACTTTTTAATATCTTTTTTTGACTTGCTTATTGCATAATTTGAAATTTCAATACCTCTAACAATACTTTTTGGTTTTAAATTTTTAATATCATGCAATAAAAAACCTTTATCACATCCAATATGTAAAATTTTTGAATTATCTTTTAATTTATATTCACTGAAAATTTTTTCTGCAATAGGTTTCCATCTACCATCATAAAAAAAACCTCCATAACCATTGTCTCTTTTGCCGTCATAAAATTCCTTTTCTCGGTAAGAAGCTACGATTCTATTTTCAATTGTTCTAGTATTTTTTGAAATAAATCTCGATTTAAGATTTGGATAGATGCTTAATAAATCAAACTCTCTCATAATAAAAAATTATTTTCTTTCAACGAGGAGGAAACAAAAGTTTATTGTCAATTTTAATTTTTTCTGTAACACCGTATCCTGTATGTCTATCTTTAACTTCATCGCTTTCATTTGTGTACAATGAGTAAAACCACCTTCCGTCATTTATTTCATTCCATTCAGGTTTTTTATTTCTATTGACTGGAGCCACTCCATGAACAATTGTTGCAAAACCTATGCCCAAATCTCCAACGTCAATCTCTTTTTCGACATCAACTACTTCATCTTTTTGATTTAAGGCATAAAATCCCCCATCTTCAAAATCTACTCCTTTTTTACTCATATAACCGCTAATAAAAAATTTTTGGTGTTTATATGGATCGGAGTGCGGTTCTAAAAATCCATATTTAGAAGGATACTGAACAACTTGTATCCTATCAATTACGCCGTCTTTGGGAGTATTCTTTTCAAATTGCTGCTCATCATATCCCATAAGTTTTTTTATTTTTCTCCACTTGCTGTAAGTCTCTTGAAAGACATCTAAAGGATCTTTATTCCAATGATAAAAATAAAATGAGTGTTTGCAAACTTTAAAACTATACTTATTTCCTGTTTCAACATCAATTAATCTATGAAAATCCGGGCATTCCTCAAGCATTTTATGAAAGCTAGATGGTTCATTTTCAAAGTGTTCATAACATTTTTTTTTCAGATCTTCAAAAAACTTTTTTTGAAAAGCCCCCTTTAAAATATAAACATCTCCATTGACCATAGAATTCGTAATTTCTTTTGCAAACTCTTCCGTTCCTTCATCAATTTTTTTTGCAAATTCATTATAATCAACAGAAATTAAGTTTCTTAATCTTGTAGGAAGCTTATTGTTTTTTTCCAAAACATCCCAAAAATTTTTAAAGTTATTTTTTATCACTTTATTTATTTAAATGATTTATTGCTGCCTTCATCCATGCTCCCATATCTTTATAATGAGCTGTTGTAATAATGTTATCATCTATAACTGCTGGAAGATCTGTATAGTTAGCTCCAGCATTAATCAAGTCGTCTTTCATACTGTAATATCCTGCAATTTTTCTTCCCTTAACTATTTTTGCAGAAATTAGCAATTGGGCTCCGCTGCAAATACAAGCAATTGTTTTTTGAGTGGTATTAAAGTCTGATATAAATTTTATTATATCTTGATTTTGTCTTACTTTTTCCATTGCCTTAACTCCTCCAGGCAAAACAAGAATATCGTAGTCCTTAAAAGAAACCTCTGTAATTTTTTTGATTGATTGTTCTTTATTGGGTGGCAAAGTAGTTCCTAAAATTCCCTGAACTGGACTTCCCTCCAGTAAACAAACATCTAGATTAACACCCTCTTCTAGCAACCTGTAATAAGGATAAATAAACTCATGATCTTGAGCAAGGCTCCCTGATATAATAATTCCTTTTTTCATAAGATATTAACTATATTCATTACTAACTAATTCCTCTTTTGGCAAGAATGGGTACATATCGTCAAAATTTGTAGGAACTGACTTCCCTTCGGCACTCCTTCTGTTAATAGCCTTTGGTATTTGCTCCTCATTTGGATTCATCATCAATTCACAAAGTAAAGCGCCCTTATAATTCATGATTCTACCCATTTGCTTATTTAACTCTGCGTGATTGCAAATTTTAAAATATTTTATTTTATGAGATTCTGATATTTTTTTATAATTTGGAAATGACAAGCCACTAGATTTATCAGCTCCCATTATTCTTCCTCCAAAACCTAATTCTTGTGTTTGTTTAATAGTTAAATATCCACCATTATTAAAGATAAAAATTTTAACAGGGATTTGGTTGTGCATGATAGTTGCGAGTTCTTGAATGTTCATTTGAAAACCTCCCTCTCCTGACAAGCAAATTAAATTTTTTTTATTTTTTTTATTTTTATTTGCATAATAATTTCCTATAGCGGCAGGCAATCCCCACCCCATAGGAGCATGGCCTGAATTTGTAAAAAAAGTTTGACCTTCCTTTAAGTCTAGAGCTTGGTGCGATGTGGTAAATGAAAATCCCATATCGGTAATGATAGAATCATTTTTTTTGGAATGTAATGATAATTTTTTAATAAAGTAGTAAGAATTAACATATTTTTTTTCATTTATCATTTGAGGAATAAGTGTTGGATATTTTAATCTTACATTTTGACAATACTTTAGCCACTCTGGATTAGATTCATAATTTTTCAATTTTGAAAATAGCTTCTTAATAAAAATGGAAGCATCCGATTCAACTACTAAATCTAAATGCAGGTCATTTTTTTTTAGTTCATTTTTATCAATATCAACCATTGCTTTAAATTTTGCTTTTTTAGCAAAATCTTTGGCATTATATCCTGTGACCATATAAGGAAGTCTAGTACCGATTGATAAATAAAAGTCACAATTTTGAATTATAAAATTAGATCCTCTTTCTCCAAAAGCACCGGCTTTACCGGCGTAAAGTTTGTGTTCTGATCCAATTAAATCGTCTGCATTCCATGTAAGGATAAATGGTATTTTATTTTTTTTAAAAAAATTTTTTAGTAAATTTCCTGCCCTAGATAGTCTCACTCCTCCACCAAGGTGTATCACGGGGTTCTTAGATAGTTTTAATTTTTTTGCAATTTTATTTATTGCTGAATCAATATTTTTGATTTTCATTTTAGGAGGTGTGTATTTTTCTATTTTTTTTTCATCAATGAAAGCATTCTGTATGTCTGCTGGAATATCAATCCATACTGGACCTGGTCTTCCATGCATACTTTCTTGATAGGCCATCTCTAAATAGTAACCCACTGTTTCGGCTTTTGTGATCATTTTTGAGAATTTTGTAACTGATTTCGCCATTGAAATAATGTCTATTTCCTGAACCCCAATCTGTCTTTTATTCGATTTTTGTATTGTTTGTTCTAAAAAAACCTGACCAGATATAAAAAAAACTGGTATTGAATCAATCCAGGCGCAAGCAGCACCCGTCAGTGCATTTGTACCTCCCGGCCCTGTTGTTACCAGGCAACATCCAACAGCATTTTTGGTTCGTGCATAGCTTTCAGCAGCAAAAGATGCTGCTTGTTCATGATGATGAGAAATGTACTTAATTTTTTTAGATTTATAGAGAGCGTCACACAAGAATATGGAGCCACCTCCACTAACAGTAAAAACATTTGTGATTTTTTTTCTCTCTAAGAATTTTACAACATAATCTGAAACTTTAATTAATTTTTTCATTTTTTATATGTTTAAAAATTTCAAAACCTCGGTTTTATTTAGATACGGATACATATCATCTAAAGCCTTAGGAATCCACTTTCCATTCTTATCTAAAGAAAAGCCCATTTTTGGAGAAATATTTTGTTTATTGTCAATACGTACATTTAAAAAATTTATTTTTTTGGAGTTTTTAAACTTATTCAATATTTTCTTTAAATTATCAGTATTTTTTATTTCTAAAAAATTGACATTAAAATTTTTAATTATTTTTTTTAAACTATAGTATTTTTTTGTAAATTTATGGTCTGTGCCAACATACCTTTCGCCAAAAAAATCTTTTTGTGTTCCTTTTATTGCCAGATAATCAATTCCGGAAAAACATATGATATTAATTTTTTTACTATATTTTTTTAATGTATTTAGCTCACTAATAGAATTTAGAATTGATTTTTCGTCAGAGAAACAAAAAATTTCCTTGTCAACATTCAAACAACTCAAGCCAATAGACGCTGGAAAAGAAAATCCCTCATTATCAAGACCGGATGCTGAAATTAGTCTTTGGTTTTTTTTAAATTCAAATGACTGCATGATAAAATTCATAATTGGACCTCCATCCATTGTAATCAGTGATGATTCCGGAATTAGTTTTGATATTTTTTTTGTAAAAATATAAGGGTTGATAAATTTATCACTATGATATTTCTCAAAATTAAAGTTATATTTTTTCTTAATTTTTTTACAGTTGTTTAACCATGAATCGAATTTTTTTATTTTTGGCATATGCAAACCCATTGAATTAATAAATTCATTAACAGGTTCATTTATAAGCATTTGATTTTTAAATTTATTTTTTTTTAGTTCCTCTGAATCAATATCAATAATTATTTTTTTAGCACTTTTAGCAAAACTCTCCGTATCTCTTCCGGTTAGAGGAACTGATAATCTAGATCCTAGACAAATAATTAAATCTGAACTCTGAATAATAAAATTGGCATACCTTTGCCCATAAACACCAGGTCTACCAAAATAAAATTTATTACCGGTATCGATAAGATCTGCGCCCCTTCTACTTGTAACGCATGGAACTTTCATTTTTTGCAATAAATTTAAAAAACTTTTTTTAGATCTACTTAGCTTTAACCCATATCCAGCAATAATAAGGGGCTTCTTAGACTTATTAATTAAACTAAAAACTTTTTTAACATTTGCCTTAATCTGTTTTTGTTTTTTTTCAAAATTTTCATCTGGGTGCTTAAAGTGTTTTAATGAATTTTCATTAACTATTTTTCCTAAAGTTTTTAAATTAATATCTATCCATACCGGACCTGGACGACCCCTCTTACTCAAATAAACTGCTTTTTCTATTTCGTAGACTACATCTTTTTCATTCGTAATTTCCGCAACGTATTTGGTTATACTTTTTACTAAGGCCGAAGTTGCTAAAGTTTTGCTTCCATTTTGTCTTAGCTTCACATTTTGATAGGCTACATTAGATTGAGCAGAAATTATGAGAAGTGGCTCGGAATCAATATAGGCTGAAGATACTGCCTCGATTGCTCTTGCAGAAGAAATTCCGGACGAGAGGATTAGGCATGCTGGCTTATTCAAATATTTAGAAACGGCCGTAGCAGCTATAGCTGCCGCATTATCATTTTCAAAAGTATAGTAATTAATATTTTCGTTTCTACCTACTGCATCAAGCAAGTGAAGATTGGCATCGCTAGGTACAAAAAATAAATTAGAAATATCCTGGTTTCTCAATGTTTCCAAAACAATATCCGAAACTCTGTTTTTTTTGGAGGTTTTGCTTGCCAAAAGAACTAAACAATATTTAGCTTTTAATTTTATTTTTTTATTTTTTTTTAAAAAAAAAGTATCACAAATATTTAATTCTTTATTTTCAATTTCGATTTTCCCATCTAAGATGGTAGTAAGTGAATTTTCATGATTCTGAATTAAGTTTTTAAAATTTTTTTCGCTGTCAATTCTTTTAAAAATAATTGAGGTATTCCCATATTTTTTTGTAAAATTATAAAGAACATCTTGAGATTTTAATGTCATATAATTATAGTTTGTTAGATTTACATCAAATTTATCTGCTTTTTCATAACCCTTACCTGCTCTACCATATTTATCAGCAAGTCTAATCAGATCACCTTTGTCATTAGGTGTTTCTATCTCCATAATAATAGAATCTTTATTAGAATTATTTGAAGTTTGGTGAAAAACTTTCTTTTCTATAATTACAGCTTCTCCAGTTTTTTTTTTTCTGGTTTGGTTGAGTGATTTGCAGGTTACCTCACCGTCTAAGACAACTAGAGATGTTCTTTTTTTGGGATGTGCGTGCATTGAGGTTTGTTGACCTTTTTTTAGACACAATATCCAAACAGCCACTTTTTTAGATTGGTAAGTTAAATATTCATAACCCCAAGGTTTTCTAACCACTAGTTTAGAATAATCTATATTTTTGTAGGGTTTTTGATTTTTTCTTTTTAATGCTTTAATATCTTCTTTTGAAATTTTAAATTGTGATATTTTCAACATTGTTAAATTTATTTATAAAAATCTTTAATACACTTAATCATATAGTTTAGTTGTTTATTACTTAAATATTGGTGCACTGGCAAAGTAACCAATTCTCTGGCCTGCTTATTTGCAATTAAAAAATCTTTTTGTTTATAGTTATATATTTTTGAAGCTCTCTGCTTATTTAAAGGTATGGGGTAATGAATTTTTGCCTCTATTTTTTTTTTATTTAAATAGCTTATAAGTTTATCTCTTTTTTTAGCTAGTACCATATAAAGAGCAAAAGTTTCCTTATAACCTGAAATTCTATTTGGTAAAATTATGTTTGGATTTAATTTTTTGAGTTCAGAATCTAATCTTTTTGCATTCTCATTTCTTTGCTTTATTACTTTTTCAATTTTTTTTAATCCCTCCATCGCTACAATTGCTTGCAGTGGCTGCAACCGCATATTCACACCCCAAAAATCTATGTGGTCTCTATTAATCATTCCATGATTTCTATATTTTATCATCCAATCATAAATTGTTTTATTATTAGTAACTACCATGCCTCCATCACCCATAACATTTAGTGATTTTAGTGGGTGCATACTAAAGGCATTTACAATCCCAAATGTTCCTGGAGATTTTTTTTGTATTTTTGCCCCAATTCCCATGCAGGCGTCTTCAACTATATGAATTTTGTATTTTTTTGCAATTTGAATAATCTTATTCATTTCGGGAGATGCTCCACCCCAATGAACAGGCATAATTACTTTGGTTTTTTTAGTAATCTTTGAAGCTATTTTTTTACAATTAATTTGATACCTGTCATCACAATCGACTAAAATAGGTTTGGCTCCACATGCAACAATTGCACCGACTGTTGCATAAAAAGTATTACAAACAGTAATGACCTCGTCTCCTCTTTTGACACCCAAAGATTTTAAAGACAATATTAGAGCATCTGTTCCATTGTTAGTAGCGACACAGTATTTTCCTCCTACATATTTAGAAAATTTTTTCTCAAACTCTAGCATTTCTTTTCCCAACGTAAAATCTGTGGTTTTAATTAATTTTTTCCATAATTTGAAAATATTGTCTGTATTTTTAAACTCAGATGGAAGGTAATTATAAGGAACAAGCATTAAAAAAATTTATAAAAGTTATTAATTTCTTTACAGACAGTTTTTATTTGTCTTGATGTAAGATTCTGATGGTGAGGCAAGGCCAATACTTTGTCAGCTAATTTTTCTGAAACTGGTAGATAATTCTTACTTAATCCCATCTTTTTTGATGCTGCATGCTTATGAAGAGGTGTTCCATAATAAACTAAGGTCTGAATTCCTTTTGTGTTTAAATATTTTTGAAGCTCATCTCTTTTTTCACACAAACATAAGAATATTACGCACGAACTAAACTGATCTTTATTATCATAAGGAACTTTAACACATTTAGAGTTTAAAAGTTTTTGATAGATCGATATATTTTTTCTTCTTTTTAAAATTACAGATTTTAATTTTTTTAAACGAAAATTCAGGACTTCTGCATTCAATACATCTAGCCTTGAATTAACACCAAAAGTATGGACATTATCTCTACTTTTCATTCCGTGATTCCTGTATAGTTTAATTTTTTCGTAAAGAGACTTGTTGTTTGTAGTTATGAATCCTCCATCACCTAAACCATTTAAATTTTTTAATGGGTGTGTAGAGAATGCGGCAATGTCACTGAAAGTTCCGGCATGTTTTTTTTTAAAAAACGACCCCATACCTTGGGCGGCATCTTCTATAACTTTCAATTTATGCTTTTTTGCGATTTTACAAATTTTAGTCATATCGCACATTTTACCTGCCCAATGAACTGGCATAATTGCTTTGGTTTTTTTGGTAATTTTTTCTTCAATTTTTTTAGGATCAATATTTAAGTCTTCTCCAATATCAACAAAGACTGGTTTGGCTCCCACATGAATAATAGCTCCTATTGTCGCAACAAAAGAAGTTGGTGATGTAATCACCTCATCCCCCTTTCCTATTCCAAGAGCCCAAAGGGACATCATTAAAGCATCAGTACCTGAATTAAGTCCTAAGCAGTATTTTGTTCTTGTATATTTAGAAATATTTTTTTCAAAATTATTAAGCTCTTCCGTTAAAACCAGATGTCCTTTTGATAAAATTTTTTTTATACATCCTAAGATTTGAGAGCTCTCCTCTTTATATCTTTGCTTTAAATCTATTAATTCAATTTTCATAAATTATAGTTTCTTATAAATTTCTTTTTTATTCATCCATTCTGACAATTTAATTATCTTAAGTTTTGGAAATTTTTTCTTTAATTGACTGTGATTAAAAGCACGATATCCGTTATGTGGCATCGGCCCTAATCTTTTTGTTGTTTTTAACTTTAATCCTGGATAAATTTTTTGAAGTTTTTTGCCAATGTCAAAGAAAGAAATAACGGATCCGGATACTGCATTAATAACTCCTCCAATGTAGCTTGTGGCTGCTGTAACAACAATATTAGCTACATTATCAACATGGATGTGATCTCTCTTTTCCTCACCTTTTCCAAAGAAAGTAACTGCATTGTTTGCTTGAGCTATTCTAATAAACTTATTAGGACCGTAACCGTTATGAGGGTCGCTATTTCCAAATATCAATGTTGGTCTTATAATGGTTTTTAAACAATTTAATTCTTTTAGCATTGTTTCTCTAATTAGATGCATAAAGCCATGCAACGAACCAGGAACAGTTTGAAAATTTTCATTAATTTTATTTTTTGTATCCCCATAAACTGCATCTGAACTAATATAAATTAAGTGATTCAGTGTAATATTTTTTAAAGCCTCGATTATATTTTGTGCAATTATTAAATTTTTATTTAACATTTTAATATTTTTAACAGGGGCTACTGCAGCTACAAAAATTATTGTGTCCTTATTCTTGAATATCTTTTTTAGTTTAGAAATAGCGTTTTTGCCTTCTAAATTAATATTTTTTCGTGAAATTAAAATAGGTTTAATCTTACAGTCTAAAAATGCTTTTGCGATTGATCTTCCTACAAAACCACTGCTACCCAAAATTACAACTCTATTTAATTTCATTTTCTCCAATATTATTTTTTGTGCCCATAGAAATGTAGTTAATTTTTTTTATAGATAATTTCTTTGTATTATACAGATTGTAAGGATCAACTAGTATTTTATGTTTTGTATTTTTTTCTATAAAAGATAAACTAATATATCTAAAAGAAGGCCATGGAGTGGCTACTATTAATATGTCGCAACCTTTAATAGCATCTTTAGCGTTGCTACATATTGTTACTTTTTGAGAACCAAAATTTACTTTCTTTACCACAGGGTCAAACACTCTGATTTCATAATTGGCCAACCTTTTTATTAACTCAATTGCCGGTGAATTTTTAATTGAATGTGTGTCAACTTTATAAGCCAAGCCAAGTATTGCAATTTTTTTAAATTTCAAATGTTTATTAATTTTTTTCAAAATATCTACGATCCACATCTTTCTAGCTGTAGATTTGTTCTTGAGCTCTGCAACAAACTTGTTATTTAATTTATTGGAAACTTGTAATTTATTTAAAGTATAGAGATCTCTCTCTAGGTTACCTCCTGAAATACCGAGGCCAGGGTTTAAATATGCATACTTTCCTATTCGCTTATCTAATCTTAGTGAAGCAGAAATATCTTTCCAATCACCTCCCACTCGCTCACATACTTCTGAAATTACATTCGTAGTTGTAACGGTAGAAATAAGGTACATGTTTATGCTTATCTTCGCCAATTCAGCACTTTCATAATTCATTTGAATTAGAGGACATTTGAATGATTTTAGTAATTGTAAATAGGGCTTTTTAATCTTGGTATTTTTAAAGCTTGATCCTACAATTAATCTTTCGGGATTTAGAGCCCTATCAAGAGCTTGGCCAAATATTAAAGTTTCAACTTGATAGTACAATTGGTCTTTAGGCCAGTCAATCTTTCTACAGAAACCTGGGGGAACCTGGCATAAAATTATTAAATTGGCATTCTTGTTTAAAAATTTAATTGTTTTCTTTATTAATTTTTTTACACTCCTTAAGTCGCTCTCTCCTGTTTTTTTCGTTTCAACATCTTTTGAAATATAAACAACAGTACAAGATCTAAGTTCAGAAAAATCATTGGAAAATTTTAAATTGTGTGAAATTGATTTGATATTTTCTTCTAAACCTTTTTCAAAAATTGGACTTTTTTTTTTATTTAAAGAATTGATAATTTTTTCATCCTGGTCACAACAAATTACTTTAAAATTTTTTTTAGCTGTTGCTACAGCGTAATTCAGGCCCAAGTGAGACATGCCAACAAATCCTACTTTTGAATTATTCATATTTCTTTTTCTAATTTTTTTAATGTTTTAAATATCCAAATATCATTTTTAAAATTAGTTTTTGTTTTTTTTCTTACAAGATTAAAAAAATAATTATGTTCAAGTTTCCAAGTCGGATCTTTCATAATCAATGTTTTTGTTTTTTCTATAGGAACACCTGAGGGTAACTTTCTTTTTCTTAAATTAAAACTTGTAGGACCCCATTTGCAGAGAGATGTAATATGGGCAGATCCCTTGCTTCCTATTAAGTCGCAAGTGTGACTGTTTTTCCACATGCACATTGTCATTTCAATCTCAACTCTAAAAGTTTTGCTAGAAAATAAAATAACCACATGATCTAAAGATTTATTTTCAAATTTATTTGAAGAAACTATTCTAAAATTGAATTTTTTATTACCAAACCAAATTTTAATAATATCCAATAGGTGTGGTGCCAAGTCCTGAAGTACGCCGGATCCACTATCTCTCCAATCGCTATTTCTAACTAGTCTTGCAGTACCATTTCCATAAAATATTCTACATGAATACAGCTTTCCCAAAAGTCTTGTCTTGATTGTTTCTGCCATCTTAATGAAATGAGGTTCAAATCTATGGTTATATGCTGTGTAACAAAGAACTTTGTTTTTATTTGCTAATTTTTGTAAGTAGTTAAACTGCTTAATATCTTTGAGCCACAAAGGCTTTTCTACTAAAACATGTTTTTTATTTTGTATACAGTGCTTAATTAATGAATATTTTTCTTTATCTGGTGTACACAAAAAAACAACATCATAATCTTTAGTTGGCACATCTTTAATGTCTTTATAATCTGCAATTTTATTTTGTGAATCGACTGTTAAAATCTTTTTACTCTTTAGGAGTTTTTTTCTTTTAGCGCCTTGGACACCGAGCCCTACTATTAAAATTTTCATTATTAATTAATTGTATTGAATTTTTTTTTCAATTGTATCAATTTTTTGCAAAACCAAATCCTGAGTAATAGGTTTATTTCCATCAATTTCACACTCACAAGCCGCAGCTATAGAACCAATAATCCCAGCTGCAGCTATGGAGTTGCTAACTTTTAATATTAAAGAAGAGTAGGCTAACAATGCGTCACCTGAACCTACTGCATCTAGAATATTTTCTGCAAATGACCCTATCGATATAAGATCGTCTAAATTTTTTTCTGAGGAACACACAAGTCCTCTTGATCCTAGCTTTAGAATTATATTCTTGTACATAGTTTTTTCTCTTAAAAGACCAATCAATCCGCCAACTGTAGAATCTTGGTCTGCCAATGAAAATCTAGCTTCCCTCTCATTTGGAGTAATTAAATCAAACTTCTTAAATTCTGTAATATTTCCCCAGCGGCTTGCTACTTGGCTATCTGCAATTTTAAAAGATTTTTTAGGAATGCTTTTGCAAAACTTTTCTGTACTATTTATATGAAAAATTCCATGTCTGAAATCACTAAAAATTACTATATCAGAAATATTTGATTTTATTATTTTGCTAATTTTTTGGATTGTTTCCTCTGAAATTGGTGTGTTATCTAAGGTATCTACCTTTAATAATCTATACCCGGAAGAAATAAATGTGTTTTTGTTAGTAGTGGGTCTATTATTGTCATGGAAATAATTAACTTTAATTTTATTTTTTTTCAATTCTTTCAAAACTTTTTTGCCTAAACCATCGTTTCCAATTACTGTTGAAAAGGAAACTTTTGCTCCTGCTGCTCTTAAGTGCAAAGATACAATAGCGGCGCCTCCAGTGTAGTCTTCTTTTTTATCAAACAAAACACTAAATGTTGGTGTTTTGGTTTGACCTCCAATAAAATTTGTTCTTGAATAGGAGTCTACTATAGTGTCTCCAAGGACATGAACTGATAGTCTGTTTATTTTTTTAAGATAATTTTTTAAATCTAGAAAAGTAAGATTATTATTCTTCATTAACAATATTAACTTTTCATAATTGAGGTTAGGTAAAGCTAAATTTAAAAATTTTGAAGAAGAATAGACGACATCTCCGGGGGTAAAAATTAATTTTCCTCCATAGGAGGAAAGTGTTCTGTTTTCTGATTCTGTAGCTTTTGGCAAACCTTTTGCTGAATATTCAAAGCCCTTTGCAAAAAAATCTGGCTTAATTTTTTTAAGAAGGTTGTGTGGAGTTGAATTCTCATCTATTAAAACATAATCCACCATCTCAAAAGCAGCTAGATTTAAAGCTCTAAGTTTTTGTGGAACATGAGGTCTATATGTTCCTTTAGTAATAAACCTGTCTGCAGTAATGCTTACTACAAGGATATCGGCTTTTGTTTTGGCATAAGCTAAATGTCTAATGTGCCCAGGGTGTACAACATCAAAAACTCCATGACATAGAATTATTTTTTTTTTTCTTGGATATTTTTTTATGAAAGGCTGAATTGTCTTGAGTGTTTTAATCTTGCCAGCATACTTTGAAAAAAAATCTTCAGAAATAGTCATATTTTAAGATAAGTATTTAAACCAAGTTTTTGTTGCTTTATCAATTGACTTAGTATTCCAAAGAGGAGCGCTTTCCCAATCTTTTATATTTTCAAGCATTTTTTTTACGCCTAGATTAAAAGAAACTTTTGGCTTCCATCCAGTATGTTTTTTGATTTTTGATATATTCGCCCATGTACAATCAGGCTCTCCTGGTCTTTTTGGTATAAATTGAAATTTATTACTTAAAATTTTTGCTAACTTCATTATTTCTATGGGCCTATCAGCTCCGACATTATAAATATTATTTACATATTTGCTTTGTGACAGAAGGTAAAAGGCATTTGCCACATCAGTAACGTACAAAAAATCCCTTTTTTGAGAACCATTCCCAACAATAGTAAGTGGTTTATTTTTTAATTTTTGTTTCAAAAAAACTCCAAATACAGCTCCATACACTCCTGTTGTTTTTACTCTTGTTCCATAGGCGTTAAAAATTCTTATAGAATTTACTGGTATCTTGTAAACTTTTGCCCAATGTAAACATGCTTGCTCGCCCATATATTTGCTTAATGCATATGGATAAAGAGGAGAAATTGAGTGGTTTTCTTTTGTTGGTGTGCTGGCTAGACCGTAACAAGAGGATGAGGCAGCGTAGATAAATTTTTTTAAATTTAAGCTTCTACAGTTTTCTAAAACTCTTGTCGTACCCATAACATTAGTATTCATATAATCGATTGGATTTTCAATTGAAGGAACGATGTCTCCCTTTCCAGCTAAATGGAAAACATATTTTACATCTTTAAAAATTTTTTCATTTCTATTTAAGGAATTTATATTTTTTTTTTGAAAAATAAAATTTTTATTTTTTAAATTATGTTTAATATTTTCATAATGTCCGCCACTTAAATCGTCCAAAACTCTTACTTGATGATTTTTTGATAGTAACAAGTCAACTAAATGACTACCTATGAATCCTGCTCCTCCTGTAACTAAAGAAATTTTTTTACTTGGCATTAATTTTTTTTAATTTTTTAACATTAAAATAGTTGTCATTATCAAAGCTATTAAGAATCTTGCCATTTTTAAATTGATCGCATAAATCCTTAACGGCATCTTCTATTGTTAATTTGGGAGAAAAGTTCAGCACTTCTTTAATTTTATCAGAGTTGATATGGTAAGACCTGTTGTCATCACTATGTGTAGTGACTATTTCAATATTGTTCTTTTCTAAAAAATTTTCCTCAACTACTTTTTTAACAATTAAAGATATCTCTTTAATTGAAAGATTTTGATAGCCAACGTTAAAAATTTGATTTTTAATTTTTTCCTCTTCGGCATTTATAAGGGCAATAATTGTTTGGCAGTAATCTTTTACATGCAAATTTGGTCTTAACTGATCTCCTCCAAAGACAGTTATCTTGTCATTAGTAATTGCGTGATTTGTTAGGATATTTACTGATAAATCAAGCCTAAGTCTTGGTGCATAACCACATACAGTAGCAGGCCTAAAGACAACGCCTATAAAATCTTTGTCTGTATGCTTAAATAACAACGGTTCGCACATACCCTTGTACTTATTGTACAATGTTAATGGTACCAAAGGGTGGTCCTCTCTGACATTTTTTTGGTCAGATACTCCGTACACAGAACTTGATGATGCATAAATAAATCTTTTAATTTTAGATTTTTTTGCAGCTAAAACCATTGGCTCAAAGGCATCCAAGTTTACTGAAGTTGATAAAGATTCGTCTAATTCAAAACTTGCATCATTTGATATGCATGCGAGACTTATAAATATATCATGGTCTTTGCATGCCACCTCCAGATGAGCAGTATCTCTTATGTCACCCTTTATAAGATTTAAGTTTGGATTATTCAAAGGTAAAAAATTATTTCCGAAATACATAATATCGAAAACTGTTACTTTGTGACCTAAATTTAATAAAATTGGTACCAGCATACTGCCACAATAGCCTGCCCCACCTGTAAGAAAAATTCTTTTCCCCATTCTATATTTTATAACCTGCTTTTTGTGCGTCTTTATAAAACATTTTAACCGTATCCTTTGAAAAGGTATTTAAATTTTTATCTACATATTTAAGCTTTGCTAATAAATCATGAGAGACTGTAATAATATCGCATCCAGACCTTTCGGCCTGAAAAATGTTAAAAACTTCTCTAGTGCTAGCCCATAGTATTTTTATATTTTTATATTTTTTTGTTAATTCTTTACATTTTTTAATTATAGGCTCAGGATCAACTCCCGTATCAGCAATTCTTCCAGCAAAAATAGAAAGAATTAAAGAATCTGTTTTTTTAATTTTTTTAAGTAAATTTTTAACTTGCCCTAAAGTAAATATTGCAGTCACATTAACAATAATTTTTTCTTTAGCTAATTTGGATATTAAGTCTCTGGTGCTTTTCCCCTTCGTATTTGTGATTGGTATTTTAACATTTATATTTTTTCCCCAGGTAGCTATCTCTTTTGCCTGAATCTCCATTTCAGAAACACTGTCAGCAAAGACTTCAAAAGATATGGGTTTGTTTTTAATTTTTTTTAAAATCTGTTTTGAAAAAATCTTATAATTTTCTATTCCTGACTGCTTCATTAGAGATGGGTTTGTGGTAAAGCCCTTAATATGCTGCAACTTATTTAGTTTTAATATTGACGCAAGATTTGCCCCATCAGCGTACAGATCTATTTTAATTTTTTTTTTCATTATATTTACTTCTAGTAATGTATTTTACTGCACTAGAAAAGGACTTTACGCTAATTATTTGGTAAGTAGGCTTTTTTTCTTTATAATTTCTATCAATAAAGACTGCTTTGCAATTTATATTTTCTGCAGCTTCAATATCTCTCCACCTGTCTCCTATTAAATAACAATTACTAATATTGAGGTTAAATTTTTTTTGTGCTTTTTTTAACATACCAGGATTTGGTTTTTTATAGAAAGATTTATTAGAGCTACTATAAGAAATATACATCTTATCATAGTCAATTTTTTTTTTTAAAAAACTATTCATTTTTTTTAATTCGCTAATTTTTAACAAACCCTTGTCGACGTCAGGTTGGTTGGTGACAACAATTAATAGGTAACCTTTTTTTTTTAACTCGCTACAATCTTTGGCAATATTTGGGTAAAGTTTAAATTCGGAAAAAAGTCTAGGTGCAAAAGATTTTCTGTTTTTGATCAATGGTTTGTTCAAAACTCCGTCGCGATCTAAGAAAATAGCTTTCACTTATAATACCTACCACTTAGTGGGATTTTGTTTTAATTTTGGATGAGAAACAAGGCAATGCCAAACTACTGCTTGGTAAGCCTCACTAATTGGTGTTATTAAATCTGATGAGGGGCTTGGAATGCAAATGACAGAGTCTCCTTTTTTGTAGGTGTAGCCATTTTTTTTTCCAACAATTCCAAAAACTTTCGACTTCTTTTTTTTAGCTAACTTAATTGCCTCAACTAAATTCATACTCACTTTTTTTTCAATATTTCCACCTCCAACAGATAAAATAAAAATAGCATCTTTAGAGTTCAGCTTACTAACTTTTAACCAATTAGAGAATGAGCTATCCCAACCTTCGTCATTAATTCTTGCAGTTAGTTCAGAGACATTATCGGTTGCTGAGTAACATTCTATATTACAAAGTTTTCGAAAATCATTTACTGCATGACTTGCATTTCCGGCACTTCCACCAACTCCTAAAAAAAAAATACGACCTTTTTGTTTTCTAACTTTATTTAAATTGAATACTAGCAATTCAATAGCCTCTAGATCTAAGTTTTTAGCAACTTCAATTATTTTATTAAAATAAAAAATTGTGTGTTTCATTAATTTAATCTCCTGAATAAAATATTTTCTGGATAGGCGTTTTCCAAAAGTTTTTTTTTAAAAGAATATTATATATTTTTTTAAAAGAATTTCCCTTACCAAAAAAAAAATTAGTTTTATATTTTTTACTTTTTACACTTTCAATCACTTTAACTATCTGATTTTCTGAATGATTAACATCAAACAAGTTGCACAATTTTGCCCTATTTTTTTGCCTATTTCCAACATTTATTGCAGGAATACCAAAAAATGGAGCTTCTTTTATACCAGCACTAGAATTGCCAATTATAAACTTAGATGATTTTAAAGTTTTTAAAAAATGTTCAAATCTCATTGAATTTAAGATTCTGAATTTTTTATTTTGTCCTAAAATTTTATTAATTGCCTCTACTATAATGTCTGAGCCAGGATCATTATTAGGATAAATAACTATATAATTTAGCTTAGATTTTACCAAAGCATTCAAGTAAGTGATTATATTTTTTTTTAAAAAAGCAAGGTCAGTGGTTACAGGATGATAAATTGACACTGCAAAATCCAAAAATTTAATATTATATCTTTTTTTTATTTCTTTTAATGATGGTAAATATTTTTCTTGCATTAGATCATAGTCAGGAGTGCCCACCACATGTACTGATTTTTTAATCTCTCCCATTCTGAGAAGTTTTTTTCTAGCATCGGAATTGGAAACAAAGTGAACATGGGATAATTTAGAAATTGAATGTCGCAAATGCTCATCTACAGTTCCTGAAAGCTCGCCCCCTTCAATATGCGCTGTCAGATAATTATTAACAGAAGATGAGATTGCACAAGCCAAAGATTCAATTCTATCTCCGTGTATAATTACAAGGTCTGGGTTTATTTTTTTCAACATTTTGGATAAAATTACAATAGTATTAGATAAAATTATATCTTGAGTTTCTCCTCCTGATTGATTTGTTTTTTTGATAATTGTTGAATTAGGAAAATCTTTGCCAATAATTGAATGTGTATTTCCATACTTCGGAATCATATGCATTCCTGTAACAAAAATAAAATTTTGGAATTTTTTCTCAGACATTTTTGCTATAGACTTAATTTTTCCATAGTCTGCTCTGCTACCTGTAATAAAAAAAATTTTTTTCTTAGATAAAGCGTTATTTTGTGACTTCATTAGTATTTTAGTTAATTTTTTTATTCATATTTGAAGCTATGCGGCTTAGCTTATTTTTTAGAATTGATTTTTTAGGAAATTGATTTGTTAAAGAGTATGGATCAAGATTAATTATTTTATTTTCTTTTTTAAACAACTCTAGAGAATAAAAAATATATGATATTTCTTGCAACAAGTCACCTATGGATCTGTACCTTTCTGTTTGTATGCTAACATAATCTGTATTTGTTGCGTGATTTTCTAAATTTAAAAGATTGTTTTTTTCATCGCAAAAAATATCTCTCGAATATGTATTGTCCATTCCTAATATAAAAATATTTTTATAACCAACCCAGAAAGCAAAAGCCAATGCTTTCATTGCGGACTGGGCGATATACCCTTGTGGGAAAAGAGGACTTATATTTGACGTTATGCTAGGTAATCCAGCAGAAATGGTATTATAAATTTTATTTTTTCTAACTTTTTTTTCCCACTCTGGGTACCCCGGTGGAATAACAATTTTCATTTTTGGATTTTGGTTTATATATTTTAACAAACTGATATTCTTCTTTTCAATATCCTTTGATTTCAGCCATTTATATTTTTTTTGCAATGTTACTGGGTCAGCTAATATTAAGTACGTAGGTACTATGCCTTTAAATTTTTTATTTTCATTCCAATAAGAAGAGACAATAAGCTCATTTCCATTTTCTAAAAAACTTTTTAAATCATTTTTGCTTAACAAATCTAAAGAGGGCCCTCCGGCAAGAACAGCAACGAAAGTATTTTTTTTTGTATTTTTTAATTTTATTACTTCAAATATTTTTCCTCTTAGATATGACAATTCAATTACATATTTTGCCAGGCCTCTTATTAAGATGATAATTTTAAATTTCAATAAACGGATTACTGAAAACGGGTTAAGGTCTAGATGTAAATCGCCATCCATACAAAGTTTCTTGAGCCCCGACACATATTTATTAAGTTTAATATAATTATTATCCACTTTAATTTTGTTATTTATTCATACAATTGTTAAATTTTTTTACATAAACTATACTTTTATCATTGCAAAGGTTTAACTTATTTATATAAGCAATCAAGTATGGAACGAAAAAAAATTACACTCAATAGTCACAATGAATGGGATCAGTTAAAAGAGATAATTGTTGGTACTGCAAAAAATAATTTTGGTAGCCTAACTTGGAATAGTAAAAAAAAAATTCACCCAAAAACAATCGAAAAAGCAATTTTGTTGTCAAAAAAAGCTAATCCAAAATGGTATATTGACGAAATTGAAGAGGACCTGAGTGAGTTATGTAAAATTTTAAAAAAGAAAAATGTGACTGTAAAAAGACCTAAGGTATTTAAGTTTGAAGATATATATTCAACTAAAGATTGGTTTTCATCCTCAAGTAACTGTTATAATGCTAGGGACTTGTGTCTTGTGGTTGGTAATAAGCTTATTGAGAGTCCTTCACATATGAAAAATAGGTACTTTGAAACGTTGGCCTATAAAAAAATTTTTTATGATTATTTTGAAAGCGGCATGCAATGGATTAAGGCTCCTAGTCCAGAATTAAACTATAAAGCTTTGACACCACTTTATAAAAAAAATCAAAAAGAAATTGAAGAAAGTAAAAACTATTCAAAACTTACAAAAGGAAGAAAGGAAATCTTACACAAACTAGAAAATAAAGAAATCTTATTTGAGGCAGCAAACACATTGAGAATGGGTAGAGATTTATTATATTTAGAATCTATAAGTGGAAATAAAAAAGGAGCAAAATGGTTACAAAGCATTTTGGGGAATGATTATAGAGTTCACATTGCTGACAAACTATATAAATCTTCTCATATTGACTCGACTATATTATGTTTAAAGCCTGGGATGGTTTTGATGAACTCTTTGAGAGTGGGTAAAAAAGAATGCCCGCCAATTTTTAAAAAATGGGATAAAATCTATCACGAAGAAGTTGTCGCTGTTCCAGAAAAGGAATTAAATTTTCAAAAAAATATTAAGGATAAGTATGCGAAAGAAATTGCTAGTCTAGGTTTTGAAACAAACTTGAAAGAGATGTCCTCACCATGGATTGGGCTAAACTTTCTATCAATAAATCCTACTACTTTAGTGGTAGAAAAAAACCAGATATCCTTAATAAAAAAATTAGAGAAATTAAAATTTGATGTGATTCCTGTATCTATGAGACATATGTATACAATGCAGGGAGGCTTGCATTGCTGTACCTTAGATACTGTAAGAGAAGGAAAGTTAGAAAGCTATTTTTAAAGCTTGCTAAATTCTAGAAAATTTAAGAAAATTAAAAAATGAGTGATGTAAATTTATTTCAAATTGGAACTAGAAAGATTGGGCCAAATTTTCGGCCTTTAGTCATATTTGAATTAGGAATCAATCATAATGGAAGTTTGAAATTAGCTAAAAAAATTGTTGATAGTGCCATTAAATCTGGAGCCGAGATAATTAAACACCAAACCCACATTCCAGATGATGAAATGAGTTTAGAGGCTAAAAAAATCACACCCATAAATGCAAATAAGAATATTTATGATTTAATTAAAGAATGTGCATTAAATGAAAGAGAAGAGCTACTACTTAAAAAATATATAGAAAAAAAAGGAGCAATTTTTTTGAGCACTCCCTTTTCTAGAAAAGCTGTAGACAGGCTAGTAAAATTTAAAGTTAAGGCTTTTAAAATAGGTAGCGGCGAATGCAGTAACTATCCGCTTGTTGATTATATTGCTTCATTTGGAAAACCTGTAATTATCAGTACAGGAATGAATGATTTAACTTCAATAAATAAGGCAATTAAAATATTAAGGAGGAGAAAAGTACAATATGCAATTCTCCATACAACCAATCTGTACCCCACATTACATAATCAAGTACGTTTAAACGCGCTGTTAGAATTGAAAGAAAAATTTCCAAAAACAGTAATTGGTTTGTCTGATCATACATCAGACAACTACAGTTCATTCGCTGCTATTGCTATGGGTGCATCAATAATAGAAAAGCATTTTATAGATAAAAGTTCAAGAAAAGGTCCAGATATATCCGCATCAGTTAATACTGAACAAATGTCAGAATTAATGAAGGGAGTTGAATTGATTCACAAAGCATTACCTGGTGGAATAAAACCGATTTTAAAAGAAAAAAAAACAGCAAATTTTGCTTTTGCTTCTGTTGTAAGTAACCTGGATATAAAAAAAGGTGAAATCTTGAATAAAAAAAATATTTGGGTAAGGAGACCTGGTAATGGAGATTTTACAGCAGAAGACTATTATTTATTGCTGGGAAAAAAAATAAATGCAAACGTAAAAAAAAATATGCAAATAAAAAAAAGTTTTTTTAAAAAATAATGTTTAAAAAAATTAATATTATTTTTTTTTCTGCAAATAGAGCTGAATATAGTTTAATCGAACCTTTTATAAAAATTTTTGCATCAAATAATAAATTCAATATTGGTTTAATAGTTTCTGGATCTCACCTAGATAAAAAATTTGGGAACACTTTAAATGAGATTAAAAAAGATAATATAAAAATATTATCAAAAATTAAAGTTACATTAAGAACTAATAGTCTCATAGATACTGCTGAATACTCAAATTTACTTCAGAAGGAAATCAATAAAGAATTAAGAAAAATTAAAGCTGACATTGTTTTTTTATCATCAGATAGATTTGAAACTTTTGCTTTTGCTGTTTCAACATATTTAAGAAAAATTCCAATTATTCATTATGAAGGAGGGGATATAACAGAAGGAGGAGCTTTAGACGACAATTTAAGGCATGCAATTACAAAATTATCTAATATTCATTTAGCTTCGAATAAATTTTCCATGAATAGAATTATTAAAATGGGAGAAGAAAAATGGAGATGTTTAAATGTAGGTTATTCGCCACTTCATTCTATAAATATGTCGAAATTTGATTATCAAAAAATTATAAACCAGTTTTCCTTAAGATCAGACAGACCCTTTATCTTATTTACGTTGCACCCACTTGTTCTTGAAAAGAATAGATTTCAAAAAGAGATTAATGAAAGTTTTAAAGCTTTGGAAAAATTATATAAATTGAAATATCAAATATTAATAACTTATCCAAATTTTGACCCTGGTTATCAAGCAATTATAAATAAAATTATTGAATTTAAAAAAAAATATAACAAAATAAAAGTTATAAAACATTTAGGAAAAAGCAATTACCATTCATTGTTGTATTATATTGGCAAAGTACAGAATGGGGCGTGTGTAGGGAATTCATCTAGTGGTATTAAAGAGGCAGTAATTTTTAATTGTCCTGCGGTCAATGTGGGTGATAGACAAAAAGCCAGACTAAAACCTTTTAATGTAATTGATGTCAGACCAGATAATAATGAAATAGTCAAAAAGATTAAAAGCAACTTAAAATTAAAAATAAAATTGAATAAAAACCCATATAAACTCAACAAATCGTTTTATAGTTCGCCAGAATTCATAATAAAACAATTGAAAAAATCAATTTTAATGCAAAAAAAATGCATACTTTAAAAAAAATTAATTCCTTAGTTGTATTAAAAAATCAAAAAATTTTTGAGGTAATAAAAAAAATTAACTCATCAAAAATAAAAATAATTTTTGTAATAGACGCCAAAAAGAAACTAATAGGCTCAATATCTAGTGGAGATATTAGAAGATCTATTAGAAAAAAGATAAATCCAAATTCTATTGCTGAAAAAATTATGTTTAAAAAACCTAAATTTTATTTTGATAAAGATGAAAAAAAAATTGATAAAGACAACATTGATAGAGATTTAATTTGCATTCCAATAGTAAATAAAAATATGATTTTAATGCATTTTAAAATAATGGATGATGTTAAAAAAAACAAAAGAAATAATACAATTTTTTTGATGGCAGGTGGCAAAGGTAAAAGATTGCTTCCATTAACAAGAAAGACACCCAAACCTCTGTTGAAGATAAAAAATATTCCAATTATTGAAAAAATTATTATTGATTTTAGAAATCAGGGATTTTCTAATTTTATAATATCGGTTAATTATCTTGCATATAAAATTAAAAAATATCTTGGTAATGGAAATAGATTGAATGTAGAAATTAGTTACATTACTGAAAAAAAATTTTTAGGTACGGCAGGGTCACTATCTTTGGCTGACACAAAAAAGATACAATCACCTATGATTGTTGTTAATTCGGACCTAATAGCTAAAGTAGATTATAATAACTTATTAAATTATCACCTTAAAAGAAAATCTGATCTAACCATATGTGCTAAAAATAAAATTTTTGAAATGCCGTACGGGGAAATTGTACTAAACGATGAAAAAGTAAAAAAAATAATTGAAAAACCTATTTCTAATAACTTGGTTAATGCTGGTATATATGTAGTCAATGGAGATATGTTAAAAAATATTAAAAAAAATCAAAGGACAATGATGAATGATTTTATAACCTATTTGATAAAAAAAAATAAAAATGTTCTCAGTTATCCAATTTATGAAAATTGGATAGATATAGGTAATAAATTAGATTTTTATAATGCAAGTAAGTAAAATAAAATCTAAAGGATTTTCTAATATGAAAAAAAAAAATATCTTCTTAACTGGTTCTGAGGGAAGAATAGGTTCTTTTGTTAAAAAAAAATTATTAAAAAAGTATAATATAATATCGGCAGATATACTTCTAGATACTAACTTTACAAGTGAATATCTAGATGAAATTTTTAAAAAAGATATATATGCTGTAATTTTTTGTCATGGAAAAAATACCACACCATTAAATAAAAATAAAAATAAAAATAATGATTTTGACTTAGAGGTTATTCAATCTTTTTTTGAAACTAATTTATATTTAAATTTAAAAATTATTTCTTATTATCTAAAAAAAAATAAATACGGTAGAGCAATAAATCTTTCTTCGATATATGGTGTAAAATCACCAAAACACTTTATTTATAAAAATTTCTCTAAAGAGATAGGTTACTCTTTGTCAAAATCGTCCTCAAATATGATGATGAGATTTCTTGGTACAAAGTTTTCTAAAAACTTTTTGTTTAATAGTATTGTCCTTGGTGGTGTTAAACAAAAAAAATTGAGTACCTTTTTTTTAAAGAATTATAATAAAAATACTCCAACAGGAAGAATGATGGAGCTTAATGAAATTTTACCAGCTATTAATTATTTGTTGGACGAGAATAATACTTACACCAATGCTCAAGAAATAGTTGTAGATGGTGGATGGCTGTCTTGGTAGTCTTAATAAATTTATTAGTCCATAGAAGTAAATTTTTTTTGAATCGGTGTCTTCCAAAATTCATTTTTTTGATAAAATCATTACTATCTTATTTAAAGTATCTCCCCCTCCTAAAGTAAAAAGTTTTTTAAATTTTAGTCTTCTTCCGGCCTACCTAGGACTAGGTTTTTGCATGCATTTTTAAACAGTTCTTAAGGTCTGATACCGAGCCATCAAACTCTTTTAAAGAGTAATCTTTTTTTTTAATTTTTTTAATAAATTCTTGTAAATTTTTCTTTAAAAGAGATAGCTGATTATTAGATTCTTTAAATTTAATAACTTTTCTATTTTCTAATATAATATTTTGTTCAAAATTAATTGTGAAATTTTTTTTATTCGTCACAATTGCTATATTTCTAAAAAAAATTCTACTATACATATCTTGATATAAGGTACCTATAATTTTTTGATCAGTCTGTATGATTGACGTTGCAATATCCTCACATTGAAAATTAGATGCTGATTTTTTAAAAGTTTTTATCTTCAAAATTTTTCCAAATAAATTAGAAATTAAATTAACCTCATGCACCAATTCAAATATAACCCCCCCTCCTTTAGATGTATTCTTATAATAACTATCTTTTCTAATTTTATGTTTTCGCCATTTGGTAAAATCATGACCCACAGAAGCCATGAAAGATTTTACTTTTAATTTTTTTAACTTTTTCTTAATGTATTCAATTTTTGAATCTCTTAACAGTTGATATCCTGAGTAGAAAATAATTTTATTTTTTTTAAGTTGATTTCTTGTTTTTAAATAATTAAATTCTTTATGAAAAATTGGTTTTTCACAATAAATATGAATTTTTTTTTTAATTAAGATTTCAATAAATTTATAATGATTGAAAGAGCTATTTGCAATTATAGCAAATGCAATATTTGGTAGGTTTTTATGATCTAAAATTCTTTCTATTTTATTGTTTTTAGTAAAAAATTTTGAATTATTTGAAATTACATAGACTTTATACTTTAGACTATGAAGATTTTTTATGTGCTTTTGGGCTATTGAACCAGATCCTATTACTAAAACATTCATTACAAATGTATTCTTATTTGCTTAATTAGATAATTTCTACTTTAAAAATTCCTTTTTTTAAAAAAAATCAATATTTAACAATCTATGAAAAATTTCTGTAATTAAGTATTATTTTTAATTCCTTTAAAGTCATTTGTATCATACCTGTTAATAATAAATTTATTAACTATATTTTTTTTATTTATAATTCCTTTTTTAGTAGTAAGTGAAAAAGAAAAATTGTATTTCTTTAAAATCTTTATAGTATCTTTGTTATAACCTCCAAAAGGATAACAAACTGAGGATGCGTCAATACCCAATTTTTTAAAATATTTCTTAGCCCCAAGTATTTCTTTCATTTGTTCTTTATTTGAAATTTTTGACCACCAATAATGGCTATTGCCATGTATTCCTATGTGCATATTATTTTTGCTTAATGTTAATAAATCTTTTTTATTCAGATAAAGTTTCTTGGCTAAGCTTTTTTCACTATCGTTAACTATTTTATTAAACAAAATATTTAATGGAATTTTTTTATCCTTATTAGGAATTGCATACTGGTAAAGTCTTTTAAATAAAGTAATGTCTCCATTATCATATTTGCTTTTTTCAATAAGCTGATCTTTGAGTATTTTTTTTTCAAAATTAATCCCAAAATAATCTTTAGTAAATTTTATTAATTTTTTTACGTCAGGTTTTTTGGACAAAATTAGTTGAATTTTACTAACATCTAATAGTTTTTCTTTGAAAATATCTGTTGGGGGATAAAAAAAACCTTTAAGATTATTTTTTTTTAAAATGGAAAAAACGTTTTCGATATGATCTTTGTATCCATCGTCAAATGTAAGTAAAATAGATGCTTTTTTTGGGATTTTTTTTGTTTTTAAAATTTCAACGAAATCTTCATATCCAAGAATATTATAATTTTTTTTAAAAAAATTGATTTGATTTTTAAATTCATTGATTTTTATCTTGTGAAAATTTAAATTGTTAATACTTCTGCTATGTACATAATGATACATGACAGGATAAATTGAGTAATTATGAAGTTTCATAATTTTAATTATATATGTATATATGTTAATTTACAAAATTAACATATATACAAAATTTCGTTTAATGCCAAAAAAAATTGTCTACGCGCTCATACCTGGAAAAATAAATTCCCAAGCTGTTCATCAAAAAAATTTACAAAAAATTAAAAATAGATCCTTAATAGAAATTGCAATAGATGGTGCAAAAAAATCTAAACTTATTGATTATGTTTATGTAAGTAGTGAAAGCTTAATAGTTCAAAATATTTGTAAAAAAAAAAAAGTTTTGTATTTTAAAAGAAATAAAAAATTTTCTACACCCAGGGCATCCTCTGCACAGGTTGTAAGTGAGTTTATAGAAAAAAACAAAATAAAGAATAATGATGTAATAATTTACTTGCAACCCACATCTCCCCTTCGAAAAACCAAACACATTAATGAAGGTTTGAAGTTATTTACAAATAAAAATTGTAAGAGTGTAATAAGTATTAAAAAAGTAGATATTGATATTTTTAAGTGTGTGACATTAAAATCAAAAAAAACCAAAGCAATATTTCAAGAAAAATATATGACAAGTAATAGACAAAGTTTTCCTGATTATTACGAACCAAATGGAGCGATTTATATTTTTTTGGTTAAAGACTTTTTAAATAAAAAACGGATTCCAACAAGTGATTGTTATCCTTATTTAATGAATGAAAAAGATAGTACTGACATAGATTCATACTCTGACTTAAAAGAGGCAAGAAAATATTTTTTAAAAAAATATTGAAATTATAGGTTACCAAGATAACTACCTACCATCAGAAATTATTTCTGCCTCAGCTTTAATAGCGACATCAATAATATTTTAAGCTAATTTTAAACTTCCATTATGATTAATTTCTAACTCAAATATGATCAAGGTTTTAAAACTTGGTGCAATTTCTTTTGCCAATTTTAATAAAGCCCAGCCTCTTCATTAGATATTATAATTTTTTATATTTGTGTATTTTTTAAGATTTTCTTCTTCTTTAAACCACTCATAAGTTTCATTTAAAGCATTTTTAAATCCATCTAAATTTTTATATTTTGGCGACCACCTGTTACTTTTTAATAATTTTTTATTAGAACCTCTCAAATCAAATACATCTGCTGATCTTAATCTTTTTTTTGAAACTAAAATTTTTGGTTTTTTTTTGGAAATATAAACTAAATGACTGATAATGCTTTTAATTGAGAATGATTTTCCTGTACATATATTGTATACTTCACCAGGCTTACAAGAATTATTTAATAGACTGATTAAACCAGCAACCGTGTCCATAACATAAACAAAATCTCTACTGGTTTTTAAATTTCCAATTTTTACAGAATTGTTTTTATTATTTAAAGATAGAAATTGCGTGATTAGTGTGGGTATTACAGCTCTAAGGGATTGCCTTGGACCAAAAGTATTAAATGGTCTTGCCACTACAATTGGAAGTCCTGTCGCTTTTTGCATTGATATGGCCAAATTATCTGAGGCAATTTTTGTAGCTGCATAAGGTGACTCTGATACTGTAATTGTTTCTTCAGTTAAAATATTTTTATTTTTAACTAAATTATTTCCATAAACTTCGCTCGAAGATATTTGTATTATTTTTTTTATTTTTTTTTTACTTAAAACCGAAGCTCTGAATATATTTAAAGCTCCTAAAATATTTGTATCAATAAAAGTTTGTGGATTTTTAAATGAATATGGGACTGAAATACTTGCTGCTAAATTAAATACATAATCGCAGTTTTTTACAGCATTAACAACAGAATCAAAGTCAGTGACATCTCCATAGACAATATCTAGATTTTTATTCTTAATGTTTTCTAGCCATCCTTTATTTTGTCTAGAATTATACCGAACCATTGCGTTTACTTTAAAACCTTTTTTCAACAATGATTCACAAAGATGGGAACCGATGAAACCACCGGCACCCGTAACTAGTACTTTCATAGTAAATATTTTCCTTAAAAAATTATAAAAATTCAATTAAAAAGTTTTTCAGTGCATAAATCAAGCCAATTGAGCTATTAGTACTGGTTAGCTTCATGCGTTACCGCACTTCCACACCCAGCCTATCAACGTCGTAGTCTACGACGGCTCTATGGGAAAAACTAGTTTTGAGGCAGGTTTCCCGCTTAGATGCTTTCAGCGGTTATCCTTTCCGTACTTAGCTACCCGACACTGCAGCTGGCGCTACAATCGGTCCACCAGTGGTACGTTCACCCCGGTCCTCTCGTACTAGGGGCAACTCCTCTCAATTTTTCTACACCCATGGCAGA
>Ga0075445_10000084_pt1 | contig 47010 bp, 67 predicted proteins | sample CoawatmetaG02DNA_FD_72350 | JGI IMG/M metagenome (GOLD analysis project Ga0075445, IMG submission 72350) | Marine microbial communities from the West Antarctic Peninsula - Coastal water metaG029-DNA | ecosystem: Environmental > Aquatic > Marine > Coastal | place: Atlantic Ocean: West Antarctic...
TTAGAAGCATTTCTATCTGATCACAGAAGTAAAAATGAATACCCAGAAGAAAGTGTACACAGTGAAGCGCCCGAATTAGAAAGAATACAAGATTTAGTTAAGTATAGATAAGGAATAGTAAAATGAGATTGCACCATTTATTTGAACGAGAGCAGAGTAGAGAAGAACTTAAAAAGATGCAACGCATCTATGCTAAAATGCAAGAAAATCCAGCAGTTATTGATGAGCTATGGAAGACAGTATCAACTATGACAGCCGCAGAAGGTGGTGAACTTAAAAACAGAATACTAGTAGCGGTAGATCCAAAAAATACAGGTGCAGAACAAGACCAAACATACGCAGAAGGCTTTATTGAAGGCTTAGTTAATGCTATCGATAAAACTGAAGGCACTACAGAAGAAAGAATTGCGTTTGCTAAGAGTTTAGGCAAAGTAAGCCACATTGATACTAATGCACTACTACAGCCATTAAGTGGATGGGGTGACTGGTTAGTTGGCAGTGAATTTGCTAAAAGACTATTTGAAACATTATTTCTTGATCCAGCATTTTTACAAGCAAACAAAGGACCTGGTGAATTTGCACTTGCAATATTAAGTCCAGATATTTCGCTTACAGGTGCCAAAGGTGATATTCAAGTTAACGGCAAACCAATTGAAGTAAAGTCAGGAAAGACTTCTTCGGGTGGTAGATTAACACCAACTGATGGAACACTAGGACAGTTATATAAGAACGCAGAATTTTGGAGAGACTTAGTAGGGTCAGAAGATGAAACTGGCTTAGCTGGAATACTAGCAGGTGTTAATAAAGTAAATGCTAATACTTACACACAGTTTTTAGAAAAGTATAATTTAGATAACAAACAGTCCACTCAAATACTAACAGCAATATTTAAACACCCAGGTGCATTACCATTGGCACAGAAAATTGGTAGCATGGGTACAAATGCAAAAGCATCTGACTTAATTAAACTAGCAGTTAAGAACTATGGTGCATCACAGGGTGATGATCATTTCTTAATACTACAAAAAGATATTAGAGCAAGTTTATACTTTGATGTAGATAACTTAGATCCTGTAATTAGCAGACTTTCATTTTCATTACCATTAATTGACAGTGATGCAAGAAGTCAAGGTAAAGCCCAAATTGGCATACTAAAGAAAGCCAGATAATATGTGGGAAATAATTGAACGCATGGCAACCGAACGTTTGTGGATTTACACAGCACTAGCAGGCAGTGTTTTTGGCGCATTATTTATTGCATATATGCGTGGTACAAGAATTAGCTTTTGGACATTCAGCAAATGGTCCGCACTATTAACTTTCCTTACAACCCGTTGGGGTTGGACATGGTTACAACAAGATCCAGAAGCATGGAAAAAACTAAACCCAGAACTTACTAAACGAATAGAATCATTAGAAAAACGCATCAAATTCCTTGAAGCTACCAAAAGATAATCTTAAATGAAACAACTATATCTGGTATGCACTCGTAGTGCAATCACAGCCAGCGCATTAACCTACATAATTAATTCAAGCCCAGACTTTTATAACATGGCACACAATAACCTATGGCTGGAAGAAAATAGTGAATGGTTTGGTAAAGCACACATTATTAATGATTGGTGGAATGTAGCTGACGACATTAGAAAAGCATATGATCCAGATTTTAGAAATAATATAGAGTTGTCAGAAGAGAAACTAATTGCGGCATCTACTGCATGGCAAAAGTTTCCTAGTTCCAAGAATTTATGTTTATTTACACATGCACGTAATACCGCAGACATTATGGCGTATGCAAAAAAGAACAACCTACCTGTTAAAGTTATTACTACAGTAATGGGTAACAATTCACATCACTTTATTAATGCATTTTTACGCAGAGAATATAACGAATACATGAATTCGTTTGATCAGCAATTTGAAATATGGAAATACATATATTATCAGCTTAGTAAACAAGACGAAGTATGGCAAGAATCATATGACTATTGTTTTCAAATGTCTGATTGGTTACATAAGCCACACAGTTTATACACTAAACTAAATGTAGCAGATTGTTCGGATATTAGCATATGGACACAACAGTACCTAAAATGGAACGACAGTGATGATATAATCAACCCAACAAATTGTTCATTAAAAAAAGATATAGCAAGAAGCATGGAATTGCTGACTTGGCTATATAACAACAACACTTCCCTTCAACAATCCGGTTCTGAAAAGATAAAGTTTGCAATTTTACTCTATGAGAACTATCAAAAAAACTACACAAATAACTCCAGTGAACTCGTAAATGATGTTCAAAAAAAGCTCGGTATTGACTTGACAAATAGCGTATAATACGTTATTATAGTTATAGTTAAATATTAATTATAAACGGAGAAGTAAATGACATTCGCACCAGCAGACGTAGAAAAGCTAAAGCACCTTATTAAAGAAGGCATTCAAGTAACACAGGAAGTAGAAACACTTCGAGAAGGACTTCGCGATACTGTAAAAGCAATTGCAGAAGAAATGGACATTAAGCCATCAGTGCTTAATAAAGCAGTTCGTATTGCTTACAAAGTTGAGTTTGCTAAAGCACGTGAAGAATTTGATGAACTAGAAACAATATTATCAACTGTAGGCCGCGATCAATAAATGGCATATGTAGATGGGTATTTTGACAGACAACGTGACGTTCTACGAGTTGTAGAACGTAATGACGGCAAACGGGAGTTCAAAGAATTTCCAGCACGTTATCAATTTTATTATCAAGATCCACGAGGGAAATTTACAAGTATATTTGGTGATAGTTTAGATCGAGTAGTATGTAATACAAGCAAAAAGTTTAATACTGAGAAAAAGATACACGGACATAAGAAGTTGTTTGAGAGTGATCTCAATCCATTGTTTCGTTGTTTCTCAGAAAACTATGATGCAACTGATACACCTAATCTACAAACAGCTTTCTTTGATATTGAGACAGACTTTGATCAAGAGAAAGGCTTTGCACCACCAGAAGATCCATTTAATCAAGTAACAGCGGTTAGTGTACACCTAAGTTGGTTAGAGCGTACAATATGTTTAGCTATTAAACCTAATACATTAACTAAAGAAGAAGCTACTAAAATTTGTGATAAGTTTGAAGACACAATGTTGTTTGATACTGAAAATGCAATGCTTGAAGCATTTCTTGACTTAATTGATGATGCAGATATCTTAACTGGCTGGAACAGTGAAGGATTTGATATTCCATACATGGTTAATCGTATTGGTCGTGTACTAAGTAAAAGCCACACACGTAAGTTTTGTTTATGGGATCTATATCCTAAACGCAGAATGTTTGAACGGTTTGGCGCTGAGAACGAAACATTTGACTTAATTGGTCGTGTACATTTAGACTACATGCAACTATACCGCAAGTATACATATCACGAAATGCACAGTTATAGTCTAGATGCAATTGGCGAGTATGAACTTGACTCACGCAAAATTGAATACGAAGGCACACTAGATCAGTTATTTAATAATGACTTTGAAACGTTTATTGCGTATTCAAGACAAGACGTTGACTTGCTAGTAAGACTTGATGCAAAGCTACAGTTTATTGATTTAGCGAATGTGCTGGCACACGCTAACACAGTGCTTCTACAAACAACAATGGGTGCTGTTGCACAAACAGACCAAGCTATTGTTAACGAGGCGCATCAACAAGGCTTTATTGTTCCTGATAAAAAGTATGACAAAGATACAACACAAGCCGCGGGTGCATATGTTGCAGATCCTAAACGTGGGATGCACAAATGGATTGGCAGTATGGATTTAAACTCACTGTATCCTAGTATTATTCGTAGTTGCAATATGAGTACTGAAACTATTATTGGCCAAGTACGACATACGTTTACAAGGGAATTACTTGAAAAGGCTAAAACTATTCCAGAAGCATGGGAGGGTCGTTTTGCAACACCTGAGTATGAATTAGTTATGGAAAAAGATACAACAGAAATAATGCACATTGACTTTGAAGGTGGTGAAAACTTTGAAGCAACTGGCGCAGAGATTTATGAGATTGTATTTAACAGTGGACAGCCTTGGATTATTAGTGCAAACGGCACAATCTTTACTTACGAGAAAAAAGGTATTATACCTGGGCTACTAGAGCGTTGGTATGCTGAACGTAAGATTCTACAAAAGAATGCAATTGATGCACGTGAAGAAGGCGGAGACAACTTTGCGTATTGGGATAAACGACAGCTAGTTAAGAAGATTAACTTGAACAGTTTGTATGGTGCGTTACTTAATCCAGGCAGTAGATTCTTTGATAGTAGACTAGGACAATCAACTACACTTACAGGGCGTAGTATTGCAAGGCACATGGCTGCTAAAGTAAATGAGATTATGGCAGGCGAATACGATCATGTAGGCGATTCAATTGTTTACGGTGATACTGACTCTACGTATTTTAGTGCATATCCTATGCTTAAAGATGAAATTGAGAAGGGTGAAATTGAATGGACCAAGGATAGTATTACTGCATATTACGAAGCAGTATGCGAAGAAGTAAACAAAACATTTCCTAACTATATGAATAAAGCGTTTCATACTACAGTAGATTTGGGTGCAATTATTGCTGCTGGTAGAGAGATATCAGCACAGTCTGGATTGTTTATTACTAAGAAGCGTTATGCGGCATTAGTGTATGACAATGAAGGTAAGCGTGAAGATACAGATGGCAAAGTTGGTAAAGTAAAAGCTATGGGATTGGACTTGAAGCGTAGTGATACGCCAGCATTTATGCAAGAGTTTCTCAAAGAATTACTAATGATGACACTAACTGATAGCACAGAAGAAGCAGTTATTAAACGTATTATTGAATTCCGTAAAGAATTCCGTGGCATGGAGAGTTGGAAGAAAGGCACACCAAAGCGTGTTAACAATCTAACAAAGTTTCGTGGCATTGTTAATAAGTATGATAAAACAAAGAACAACGCTATTAGAGATGGACGTAGTGCTAACGATATTAAAAAGCCTGCATTGCCAGGACACGTTAGAGCTGCATTAAACTGGAATACGTTGCGTGATATTAACAGTGACAAGTACAGCATTGAAATTAATGATGGTATGAAAACAATTGTATGTAAGCTAAAAGATAATCCATTGGGTTATACAAGCGTAGGTTATCCCACAGACGAAAAGCGTTTACCTGAATGGTTTACTTCGTTACCATTCGATGATGATCTTATGGAGCATACTATTATTACTAAGAAGCTAGACAACTTATTAGGTGTGTTAAAGTGGGATTTAGATGCAGGTGCTGCACGTAATACGTTTGCTGACTTGTTTGACTTTTAATAAATACTATTATGGAATATATAGGTATTATCGTAACATCAATCGTTTTAAGTATTGTCTGGTTCTTAATTGTACTAGTAATAGCAAAGCGATTAGATATCAAAAAAGACGCACATATAAGTAAAATTTTGTGTTGTTTAATCGTTATGGGCCCAATCGGATGGAGCATTATACTCGTAATATGGGCATATGACCTCGTAGATAGCCTAATTACACGAAAAAATAAATAAAAAAATAGTAAGTCGTTGATTTCCCAAGACTCTTTTCTTGGGTTTTCGCTTGACAACCAAGAACTCTTAGTGTATAATATTAGTATAAGTTAAACAAAAGAGGTAGTAAGTATGACTGTAGTTGTTAACATTAAGGGTGGAAGTAAGACACAAAAGAAACATACGCAAACAATGGTAGAGTTTTGTGTTAGTATGCTTATGCCTAGAATGAAAACACTAGAAATTAATGTTCATATTAAAGACTTCAAAGAAGATGATTCTTATGGATACGCTATTGCAACAAATGAGGCATGTGATATTCGTCCTAGAGAGTTTGATGTAGATATAAACAAAGATACTAAACTACGTAGATTGCTTGAAACAGTAGCACATGAAATGGTACATGTTAAGCAGTTTGCACGTGGAGAGCTTTATCAAAGTTCAGTATCAGCAAAGCATCGTTGGCAGGGTAATTGGCAACGTGGAGAAAAACATTATTATGATTTACCTTGGGAGATTGAGGCTCACGGTAGAGAAATTGGATTATTTGTAAGATGGGCAGAAGCGAATGGACATGCAAGTAAAGCATGGACACAAGAAGACTAATCACACAATAACGAGCAGGAGATATTAATGTACATATCAAAAACAAATTTATTTAGCGGTGTATTTAACCTTATTACTTTTATAGTACTTGCAATGGGCGTAGCAGGTGTCACCAAGGCAGAGAGTCGAACATTTGCGTTTGATCAAAAACAATTTCCACAAGTGCATTGTCTGGCATTGAATATCTATTACGAAGCACGTGGTAGTAATTTTGCAGACAAAGTAGCAGTAGCTGATGTAGTGTTAAACAGAGTTAATGATTCACGTTACCCAGAGTCACCTTGTTTGGTTGTACAACAAGGCATATCAAAGCCTAGTTGGAAAGATAATACAATAATGATTATGGTTCGTAACAAGTGCCAATTTAGTTGGTACTGTGATGGTAAAGCTGATGAACCAAACAATACAGACGCATGGATAGAAGCACAAACAATTGCTTGGCGTATTATGCAGTTTCAAGAGTTCCGTGGCATCACAGAAGGCTCGACGCATTATCATGCAACATATGTTGAACCAAACTGGGCTGGATCATTACAGTTAGTTGGTACCATTGGTAAACATATCTTTTATAGGTGGAACTAATATGAATCACAAAGACTTTAAAGAAGCCCAATACCTAAAGAGTAAATTTTTCAAAGAGTTTACACTAGGACTAGATGAGCCTGGAAAACACTATTGGATGGATGATGAAGAAAAAGAATTGGGATGTGCAATAGGATACACTGAAGCCAGTGTGGAATATTTTATTAATAGTTGGCGTTATAGAGGACAACTAATTCCAGAAGAAGGCGCTGATGCAGCCTTTGGTTGTAGTTATACATTTGGATCTGGAGTTAATATTAGTTGGCCAGCACTAATGGGTGCTGTAAATTGCGGGCAGAACGGTGCAAGCAATGATCAGATAGCAAGACTAGCAATTACATATTGTAAAACATTCCAGCCTGAAAATATATATGTAATGTGGACGTTTGCCGGTAGACGAGAATATGCAAATGGAACAGGAGTACAAAAGTTTAATGTTCAGGGAAATACTACTAAAGGTGATATGATATTTGATGCACATACTATGCTATCAAATGACTCATCTGATTTGTATAATATTCAAAAGAATCAGTTACTGCTAGAAAGCTTCTGTAAATCACACAGCATTAATTTACATCAACTGACTGTTCACTATTTTAACAAAGATGAATATCCTTTAGCCAGAGATAATATGCATCCAGGACCAGATTGGCATTTAAATGTTAGCTCATCATTTGAAACTTAAAGATTGGTATGATAATCACAATACATTAGGTGGATACGTAGCCAGCTGTTATGTTGATTGGGATATCGTAAGCACACCATTATACGAAATTATTCGGTTACTTGAAGCATATAAGAAGATTGACTATTTAGAAATCGAAGAGTTTGCAACATCTGAAGTTACAAATAATAATATGCAAAATAGATTTGTAATGGAAGACTTGAGTAAGATCAAATATCTCACAGAAGAAATACTAGCAGACGCATTAATGTTTCATCCACAAATTATACATGAACCTTGGTTTGATAGATACCGAGTACACCCCGGTAGTGGCAGAGCAGTAGCATTATGGTTATGTGGTTTTAAACAGTTTAAAACAATATACACTCACTTTGATGAACCAGGGTTTGAACCACCTGGTCATACTATAAAACTTACTGATTGGAAAAGTTTAGGAAATGAGTTATTAGTTACTGGCCCATCAACTAGTTTTCGTAGTTCATATGATGTTGAAACGTTTACAGCATTCCCTACTATACACGAAGATATAAAACATACAGAAGAAAAAGATAGTATATGGGCTCCGAATTTTACTAGCAGTAAACCTTGGCAGTTCTTAGTGTACAGTGAAGGTAAACAGTTCTTAAATTTTAAAAAGGAATGGCGTTCACATAGTTACGATATGTACACGGACCTGCAACATAGTATTACACAAATAGGTAGGACTATATTTGAGTTTAAAAACGACAAAGTAATTAGAGTAATTAGAGGTGAAGAAACCCATAATATCGTTGACTAATTACATTTTTTAATGTATAATAATTTTAATGAATAGGAAATATACATGACTAATATAGTAAACTTTTTTAAACGAAGTTATCAAACAGATAAAGCTGCATTTTATGCAGAGATTGTAGAGACAATGTTACTTGTAACAGCAAGTGCAGTATTAGCCTTTACAATTTTAGATCCAGCAACAACAATTTTTATTCCACTATATTTGTGTGGTAGTATACTTGGAATGTTTAGCACATACAGACGTGGTAGTAGTGCAGTAATACTGACAACATGGTTTACAATTATGAACACGTTTGCATTTACACAACTATTTTTACTGTAGATAAATACAGTATAAGAGGACTTAACATGGAATCGACCCTCTCTAAATACTCCGCTCCATATAATCTAGGAGAAGAATATGTCAAATTATTTTAGCACAAAACGATACGGGCACGACATTGGACTAAGTGCAGTGTTTCGTCAACCAAATGCAGATCATTCACATTGCCATTTACTACATGGTTACAGTTTAGCATTTAAATTTACATTTGCATGCAGTGAACTTGATGAAAAGAACTGGGCAGTAGACTTTGGTGGACTAAAGCCGTTGAAGAAATGGTTAGAAGATAGTTTTGATCACAAGACTGTTATTGATAGAGAAGATCCATACTTAGATAAGTTTATGGAATTACAAGAACTTGATCTAGCAGAGATTGTTGTTATGGACGGTGTTGGTGCAGAGAAGTTTGCCGAGCATGCATTTAACTTTGCAAATAACTTAATTAAAGCCCAGAGCAATGAGCGTTGTTGGTGTGTAGAAGCTGAAGTTTCTGAACACGGTGCTAACTCTGCTATCTACCGAGGATAATACATTAATATGAGAATTGCAATAATTGGTTGTGGCTTTGTTGGCGGCACTGTAGCAGACTTTTTAGAAAAACATACTCTTAAAGATGGAGTAGAGATTACTCGAGTTGATCCTAAATTAGATTCAGTTGATGTACATGAACTTACTTCACTTGATGGAGCTATTATATGTCTAAATGCGCCTACAGTTGGAAACAAAGTTGACGTTGTGTTAACACAAGATTCAATTTACACCTTAATAAGAAATAATCCTGGTATAGAGATTATGGTTAAGAGTACGGTGCCTATGTTTACTGAATTAAGTACAGCGAATATCTGGCCTGAACAAGTTGTATATAATCCTGAATTTCTAAGACAAGACACAGCCGAAGAAGATTTTGCAAATCAAGAGATATTTATTCTTGGTGTAGCTAAACACTCTATAACAGACGACTTATCAGCTGAAGATAATCCACATGCAAAGTTTTGGACAAACTTGTTTGCACCTAGCTTACCTAATACAAACTTTGTATATACTGATAGAGAATCAGCAGTAATGGTCAAGTATACACACAACGTATGGTTAGCAACTAAGGTTGCATTTTTCCATAAGCTAAGTACACAAATGCCTGGGCTATCTGATTACAACGAAATGACTAGAATTCTTGCACAGTTTCCTAACATCGGTTCAAGTCATATGGGCGTACCAAATGCTGATGGTGGACTAGGATTTGGCGGTGGATGTTTTCCTAAAGATATAGCAGCATTTTCTGGGTTTGCTGGTAATGAAATTGTATATGCAGTAGAAGATGTAAACCATAATCTTAAAAAAAAAGAACGTGAAAGTTTAAAAAATAGAGTTAATTTTGAGGCTTATAAAACTGAGATACCAGACGAAGACTACATTATAATATTAGGCACTAGCCATACACTAGGTGAATGTACTGGTACTAAAATTAACAGTTTTGGATATTTTTTACAAGCAGACACAGGTATTAAAGTAGTGCAAATTGGGTACTCTGGGTGTACTAATAATGATTTATTACAGGTTACAAACGAATTAGCTACATTAGGATTTTTTAATGAACGTTGTAAACTTGTATTATTAGAACCACGTATTACAGAAAATCAACAACATGTATCATTAGATGCAATATTTGGCGAAGACTTTATGCTTAATTGGTTAGAACGTAGTGGACAGAGACAGCATTGTTTGCCAGAAATTGGTAGAACAGGACTAGACATGGAAGTTGAGAATAAACAAAGGTTACAATTTAAAACAACCATATTAAATGAAGTACTACGTAGAGTTGGATTTGCTACATGTGAAAAACAAACAGTATTTGATAAAGCATTGCTGAATCACATAGATCCAGATAACAGCCTAGCTGGAGTAGAGTTAAAATTTGTACAGCAATGTTTAAAAGAACACGGACCTGGAGCCAGAGAAGCGGCACAGTATGCATTAGCATTTGGAAATAGTAATATGAAAGCACGGCACAGTGATATCAGTATAATTGAAGCAATATCACACATAGTAAAAAATGCTGGTGTTCCATTTAGATGGTTTTTGGTAGATAATAGACACTATGAGCTACATTATCTTCGATTTGTGTTAAATAGTACTACTAACATATTTAAAGAAATGTTGCTTACAACTCCAGTACAATCGTTAATGACAAAGCGCAATGGTGTGGAACTACATCGTGATCAGGGGCCTAAGTTTATATGCGGGTGTGGACACTTTAATGAACACAGTAACAAGATAATAGCAGAAGAATTTTTAACTCCTGCAGTAAACAAAATATTAACTAAATTGAAGGAGTTATAAATGACATATGTCGTCAAAGATGATTGCATTAAATGTAAATACACTGATTGTGTTGCAGTATGCCCAGTGGATTGTTTCTATGAAGGTGAAAACTTTCTAGTTATTAATCCAGAAGAGTGCATTGACTGTGGCGTGTGTGAACCAGAATGTCCAGCAGGTGCCATTGTACCTGATACAGCATTAGATAAGAACGATCCAATTGATTGGGTTGCAGTAAATCAAAAGTACGCAGATATGTGGCCTGTGATTACTGAACAAATTGACCCTATGCCTGATGCAGACAAGTTCAATCCCAAAGAGGGATATGATGGACCTAACAAGTTTAGTGAGTTAAGTGAAAAGCCGGGAGACGGAAGTTAATAATACATAAGCCAGGAGGCAATAATGGGTAAAAGGAATATACCGTTTATAGAAAGCAAACGTGGGCAACCACAAGCAAAGAAAAACATGAGTCATGGAACGTTTACAGTTAAACGTAAACCAAATAGTAAACGTGTTACTAACGGCTCAATGAAATAATTAGGAGAGCAAAATGCGTAATAAAGCAGAAGTATTAGCAGAAGTAGAAGTAATCATGGCAAAATATGTCACACCTAATGTAGCACAACATGGTGGACAAATCAATGTTATAGATTGGGCAGAAGATACTGGATTTCTACATACACAACTAAGTGGTAGTTGTAGTGGATGTGCAAGTAGCACAGAAACTTTGAAACTTGGAGTTGAAAATACACTAATGCATTTTATTGAAGAAATTAAAGGTGTAACAAGTGAGGACGATCCAATGTTTAATGACCCTTACTATGTAGCAGACCACGGCATGATGGATGACTTCCCTCCATTTGAGCAAGAATAAATGAGTTTAAAAGGTTACATAAGAACTGTTCCAGACTATCCAATTAAAGGTGTAAACTTTTATGATATGAATAGTTTGTTTGCAAGTGATATATGGAGCAGTATAGTAGACGATATTGCTACCACAATAATAGATACATATGAATATGTGCCTACACACATTGCTGGCATTGAAAGCAGAGGATTTGTAATAGGAGCAGCGGTCGCGCACCAGTTAGATGTTCCTTTTGTAATGATTCGAAAGAAAGGTGCTAAATACCCAGGTAAACTACTAGAAGAAACATACCAATTAGAGTATGGATCAGATACACTTGTATTACAAGAAGGTATTTTAGGACACACTAGTAGAGTTTTACTTGCAGATGATTTAATTGCAACAGGCGGTAGTGCCATTGCAAGTAAGAGTTTATGTGAGCAAACAGGAGCAAGTGTATTAGGGATTATTTCCTTAATTAACCTCAAGTATCTAAACACACCAGAACTTGAGAGTATTGACATTGTATATGGACAGGAGATAGTAGCATGATAGAAGTTAGCCAAAAAGCAAAAGAATACATGAAGGGGATTGCAGACGCAGATTCTACCCCAGGCCAAGTAGTATTCCTTGGCATCAAAGGTGGCGGTTGTTCTGGATTCAGTTACGATTGGTCACTAAAATCAGAATCAGAATTAGATGAATACTCAGATGAGATTATTGATCTAGAAAACGGTACTAAACTTGCAATTGATGGAACAAGTTTAATGTACTTATATGGTAGTCAAATAAACTTAAAGCAAGATTTGTTTGGTACTACATTAGAAATATCAGCACCATCAACCGCGAGCTCATGTGGATGTGGCGAAAGCATCAACTTCGATATGACAAAAGTCGAAGGCAACATGGACTTAATTAAAGAATTAAAATTACCGTAAATTGGAGAACAAGTTGAGTAATAAAGTAAATCTAAACGCCTACAATGACTTTGTAAAAGAAGTAACTAGTAATGAATCTCAGGATTCAGTAGCAATGTACGAACGTATTGTTGACATTGAAAAGACAAGCGGAGTCAATATGGCTTCACTACTTACTGGTAGTATTGGTATGGCATCTGAAGGAGGAGAGTTCAGTGAAATTGTTAAAAAATGTGTATTTCAAGGCAAGCCAATGGATGATGCAACAATCTTTCATGCTAAACGAGAACTTGGCGATATTATTTGGTATTGGATTACTGCTTGTCGTGCGCTTAATTTAGACCCTAATGAAGTAATCGAAGAGAATGTGAATAAACTAAAGTCACGCTATCCTGGTGGTGACTTTGATGTTCACTACAGTGAAAATAGACAAGACGGAGACTTGTAAGTGGAAACTAAACTTGTTATTTACACAACCATGTGTATGGCAATCATGCTTACTATTGTATATATAAGTATGAGTTTTATAGCAAGTGTAGTTCACTAGATATAGGAAAGGCACAAATCTATGACAGACAAAGAGTATTCAGAATATGGATATAGAGGACTGGAAGAAGTGTTAGCTAAAGATGCAGAAATCAAAGAACTTAAAAAAGAGATTTCTGAGCTGAAGATGAAACTGCAACAAGCAGAAAATCAAAGCAACATTTATATGGCTAGGGCTCACCTTCCACACAACTAAACTATGATTCAATATAAAGGCAAAGACTACCAAGAACTAAATTTCAACGAGTGTGTTGAGTTTGAAAAAGAACTATTACAAAAAGTTCTTGCGGCGAGTCGGGCTAACATGGGTGATGAACTTATACATCAGTTAAATGTTTTTATTGATTTACTAAGAGACCAAAAGTCAGAGTCTATTAGAAAAGAAATGAACAAGAAAGCTGATGAAAAAGATGATGGCATTGTGTTAGACACTGCTCCACCAGAGTTAGAGATACTCCAAAAAGAACCTGAGACAGAAAGATACATGGCGCAAAGGAAACCTACTGATCATAAACCACATATAACTAAGTTAGAGTTATCAAAAGAAGAAAAAGCCAAGATTGCAAAGATGTACCAATGACAACTAACGTATTCGGATGTTGGTATGATCCAGGTGATGCAGGAACATGGTTAACATGGTTTATTAATCAACATAAAAACTTTCCAAAGTTTAACAAATCTATTCGTTATGAACAAGCTGATAATACATTTGGAAATATTCCTACTGACTACAGTTGTTTTGATTCGGATTGGCATGTAACAGACTGGAGTGATAATAAAACAACACAGTTCAATGACGTAAACGCATTTAAAGGTTACGACAATGTATGCTATAAAATATTACCATGGCATAATCCCTTTCAAGTTAATGACGATGAACTAGAAAACGAAACACAAGAAGAACTTTGTATTAGGTTGCTTAAAGATAGTAATACTAAATTAATTATTACACCTCAAGTAGAAATAAGTTACCAAATATTTGCTAAAAGACTTGCATTTATTCGTCCAAGATTTACAGTAGAACAATGCATATCATCATATAAGAATAGAATGAGGCGTTCGTACAATAACACACTAACAGAGATGCGTAAACACATACCAGTGCATGTAGTAGCAATAGATAAATTGATTCTACGTAATGATGTAGATGAATACAATAAACTAATAGACGTATTAGACGTTCCTGCAATGGATAATTGGACTACTCATACAAATCATTACTACACTTCAATTTTTGCTCCACTAACACTTATTGATTCTGACAGCCTAAACAACAGACCCGAAACATTAGAACGAAGTGGAGGAGCTCCGTATTAATGAAAACATTTTGTGTACTGTACAGTAACGGATTAAGTGGAACATGGTTAACATGGTTTATTAACCAACACAAAGGCTTCCCTAACCGGTTAGAACTTGATGTTGAACACAGCGACCCAAAGCATCCAGGGCGTGTTACTGATTATACTACACAAGCTAAGTGGTGGTATGGTGATACTACATGGGAAGAATTTGTTAACCATCTAAAAGAACAAAACAATCATCATAATAAACTTCCAGTTAGCAATTTTTCAGAAGTAAGTTGGGAGTTTGATAGGCTAGCATATAAAGTGCAACCATATCATGAGTTCTTTGGACCTGATATGACTGGGGAAGATTCACAAAGAGCTGCAGAACATGTGTTAGCTGAAAGTAATTGTACACAAGTAATAGTGCCTGTTTGCAATGATTGCATGTACGACTCAATATACAATAGGTTAGTTGCAATAAGACCACATATAACCATTGACAAAGACCCAAAAATGTGGTATAATAAACACTTGTACGAATACATTAATAATACATTAAACGTAGATGTTCAACAGATAGATATTGGATTAATACTTAGTGGTGATCCAACAGAGTATTATACTTTAATAGATCGTCTGGGCGTTCCAGTATTAGATAACTGGAGAGAGCTAGCAAATGAATGTAAAGAACAGGTATACGACAACTACAATGAAATATAAACATATGAAAACAAATTATCATGGACAGACTATAGTAAACGAAGTAGATTTAATAGACAGTTGGCTATCTGGTAAGCGTGTTAGTGATGTAATCATGGACGATGTAGAGCCGATAAATATATACAACAACTGGTGTAATATGTATGACAATACAGATGTTATTACTGCACAACCAGAGTATAAAAAAGACAATTACATTGAAAAATGTATGAGTAACTGGGCAATGCCCGAAGACTATAAAGAACTTGATATAGTTAGGTTTATAAATAATAGAGAACTAACATATCAAGAGCGTGATAGAGTACATACAGAAATTGAAATGTACCGTGAGCGTAACATGATTCCAGTACTAAGATTTTTAGTTTACTTAGTGGATTTGTGTAAAGAAAATAACATTGTATTAGGTGTTGGACGTGGATCAAGTGTATCAAGTTATGTATTATACTTACTAGGCGTACATAGAGTAAACAGCATTAAATATGATTTAGACATAAAGGAGTTTCTAAAATGAAAACAATTATAACAGCGAAAGGCAAGGTACTCAATATGGGTGCATTGGCAGCTCAAAACGAAGAGACTCGTGCTATTAGTAATGTACCTATAAATGCAAGAGGCGACATTATTGATAACCGAGGAAAAGTTACTATTCCACGTGAAGATATTTCCAAGGAATTTTATAAAGACAACGTTCCAGGATCTGATGAAAAAGAACAGAGCATTAAAGAAGAAATAGTTACTGCTGCTGTACCTAAGAAAGCAGAGCCTGCTAGAGACGAAGCAGAAGTTGAAGTGTCACGTACTGAACGTGAGCGCGGAGATGGAACCGCATATTACGAGATAGAGTATATGGACGGTAGCATGGAGGAAGTTGAGATCCTTCGCAACACAAAAGCAAAAGATAAAAAATAGGATATAAAATGTCAATTAAAATAAAAGCAATGCGAGATAAAATATTAGCAGAAATGATCGATGAGCCCGGTGAAGAAAAGACTACTGAAGGCGGAATCATTATTACTGAAAAAGACGGCACAGAAGGTGCAGTTAGGCCTCGCTGGTTTAAAGTGTACAGCAAAGGCGATGACATTGATTGGCTATCAGAAGGTTCATATGTACTAGTTGATCATGGACGCTGGAGTAACGGTATGACAATAGACACCGACTTAAAAGTTTATCTATTAGATAACAAAGACTGCTTAATGATATCAGATACAGATCCAATGCTAGATGATAGTATTCAAATATTCGGCAAGTCAATTCCGAGACGTCCATCAGACGATGCAAGTAGACATGCAATAACCACTGGTTTTGTAAACCCAAATTAAATTTAAAGGACATTAAACAACAATGAATAAAACTTCAGTATTACCTGAACCTAGAGAAGTGCCTACACCACCACCTGCACCTCCAATGCCTACACCACCAATTCCACCTAAACAACCAGGTGACTATTTGCGTGAAAACGGTGTATTGCACATGGATAAAGAGTTCAACCAAGAGAATTGCATGCCACTGGTTAAAATGATTATTGAATATAATCTAATGCCAGCAACAAAAGCACCAGAGGTAATTCATTTGTACATCAACAGCAATGGCGGCCTTGTTGATAGTTGTATGCACATGATTGATGTTATTAAACAGTCACGCATTCCAGTTTATACATACGGAATGGGCTCAATTGCATCGTGTGGCGTTATGCTTATGATGGCAGGCGTTAAAGGACATAGACATCTCACACAAAATACAGCAGTTATGAGCCACGAGTTTAGTGGTGGAATGAAAGGCCAGTATCACGATATGGTAGAAAGCCGTAAGCATATGGATTGGACCAATGAAAAATTAATGGAACACTACATTAAATGCACAGGTAAAAAAGAACCATACATTCGTAAATGGTTGTTAGCTCCCAAAACTGATCATTGGTTAACTCCAGAAGAAGCAGTTAAACATGGCATCGCAGATGAAGTAGTAGAAACTTACTAACATGAAAGAAATGCGGAATCCAAGTCTCGAGGAAATGAAAAAAGAACTCGACGAAATGGGTTTAAACTCTGAAACCTTTTGTACAGCTCCATATATTAGTATTGATTTAGATCAAGATGGAGCAGTATACACTTGCTACCGCGGCAAACAAAATTTAGGTGGTTGGAAAAAGACTAGTTTAAAAGACAGTTTCAATAGTCCTCATATGCAAAAGATTAGAAGAGATCTTTGGTCAGGTAGACGCAATAAGAACTGTCGTAGTTGCTATGCTGCAGAAGATAAAAACAGTAACAGCCCAAGAGTTCACTTTTATTATGATTTCTTTGATAGATATTTTAATGATGATCCTGAAGGTGCGAGAGCATTCCTAGACAAACTCAAAGAAGACCACATACAAGCTGATATCAGCGGGCTAAGACGTGGCGAATTAAGACCAAGTAGTTTATGTAATCTACGTTGCATGCATTGTGGTCCACACAGTAGTACTAAATGGGTTGAAACATTATCAAAAGGCGATAATGCAAAAGTATACATGGAAAATGACGGTCTTATGGAAAATGGTAATGGTGTCATTGATACTAATATTATAGAAACAGGCCTAACAAAATATTACAAAAACACATTAACTAGTGATACTGATTATGAAGAAGATTTACTAGAAACATTAGATGCACTAGATCATCTAAGTTTTACAGGTGGCGAGCCATTGCTTACACCAGAACATCCACGTTACTTACAACACTTTATTGATACAGGCAGTGCAACAACAAAGGATTTAGAGTACAATACAAATCTTAATATTAAGAACATTGAAAAGTTTTTTCCATTATGGGAACATTTTAAACATGTACACATTAGAGGAAGCATTGATGCCAGTTTTGACACATACGAATACTTCCGTACATATGGTAAGATTGATTTACTTAAAGATTGCTTAACTAAGATTCAAAAGTTCCGTATGGAAAAAATGGGTGGCAAAAGAGGCATGAAAATTAACGGCACAGTAACATATAATTTGTTCAGTGCGTTGCGTTGGAAAGAACTTACAAAAGATTGGACAGATTATGATGTGGCATTTCACACAAGTCTAATTATTGATCACCCCACTAGTGTTAAATACTTACCTAATGCATTACGAGATAAAGCAATAGCAGATATGCAATGGTGCTATGATAATATAATGCAATTTACAGATGATGAAGATTATGCAGTAATTTATAGACTTCATACAAAAAATTGTATTAACTATACAGCAGGGTTTGATAACCCGTACGATAAGTTCCCAAAATCAACTATTAAGTATATTGAATTCTGTGATAAAGCAAGCGGTATGAGCTACAAGGATTATTTTCCAGATTTAATAAAGTACATGGAATGAACAAAAGTTTAATACAAGATGTTCCAATTGCAATACTACAGCAATGGGCAAACCCACAATACAGTCCAAATAATGATCTGGAATTAATGACAGACATTATGGATAATGGCATACTAGAACCTATTGAAATAGGAATTGGAGTATGGAGTAGAAAAATAAGACTAGACACAGGCAACCATAGAATATATATTGGGCCACGTTTAGGATTAACACACTTACCAGTAGTGTGTAGAGTATGGAACTATTGTGCATTTAGTAATGGCAACGGTGATCATAGTTTTGATTGTCAACACATAACAATCAAACGAGAGTGGATAGAAGAAGAATATTACGAAAAGCCAAGTGAGGCTTTGGATATGATGTCTTTATTAACAAATATATTATAACGGAATACCATGGAATTAATTAATTTAACACCTGATTATAAACTTGACTTAGTTGAAGAAGATCCGGTAAGAGCGCACTTGCATAAACTCTGGCGCATACAAAACAACCGAGAAGTAATGGCGTTAGAAACAGACGGTAAGGTTGATGCTATTATTTGTGTAGCATATACCCACGAAGTTGCACGTGATGAACGTGATTTGCAAGCACTATATTCAGACGGTGTTACAGGTAGTATAGCAATGTTCTACACAGTTTGGGCATATACTCCTGGAACAGGCAGAAAGATGGTACATGCTGCCGCAGCAGAAGCTAAGGCCAAAGGTGCAGTACGGTTTGTTACACTAAGTCCGTTAACTGCAATGGCAGAAAGATTTCATATACGAAATGGCGCAAAACTAATCAGTACAAACCCAGAAACAAAGAACTTTGAATATACCCTGTAAAACTACTTGACAAATGTATAAAATCGTATATAATAATATAATGAACTTAGAAAAGCATGGAGAGTTAAATTGAAAGAATTATGGGTAGAAAAGTATCGACCTACTAAAGTAGACGAATATGTATTTAAAGACAAAGCACAACGATCACAAGTGCAAAACTGGATTGATGATCAAGGTATTCCACATCTACTTTTTAGCGGTAGCCCAGGTACAGGCAAAACAACATTAGCAAAGGTACTTATTGCAGAACTAAGTGTAGAGAAAGCAGACGTACTTTATATTAATGCTAGTAGAGATAATGGCGTTGAAATGATTCGTAAGCGTATTAGTGCATTCAGTGAAACTATGCCATGGGGCGAGTTTAAAGTTATTTTGCTAGATGAAGCAGACCATATCTCACCTGAAGGACAAGCAGCATTGCGTGGTGTAATGGAACAGTACCATGCTACTGTACGTTTTATACTAACATGCAACTATCCTAACATGATTATTCCTGCATTACATTCACGTTGTCAAGGCTTCCATATTGAAGAACTTGATCACACCGATTTCACAGTACGTGTAGGAGAGATCCTAGCACAAAACGCGGTACAGTTTGACATTGAGACCTTAGACGCAATGGTCCGTGCAAATTATCCGGATTTACGTAAGACTATTAACACAGTGCAAATGATGATTGTGGATAATACACTTGCTATGCCCGATACAGATAGTGGCAGTAGTAGTGAGTGGCGTTTAGGTATGGTAGACCTATTCCGTAGTGGTAAAATCCAGGATGCACGAAAGCTCATTGTCAAAAGCGCACGTGCTGATGAGTATAATGATATCTTTAGTTGGTTATATAAAAACTTAGATCTTTATACAAAGAACGACTTTCAATATGATAGTTGTGTACTTGCAATCCGTGAAGGACTTATCAAACATACACAAGTAGCTGACCCAGAAATTAACCTTAGTGCTACAATGATTGAGATTGCACGAACGTTAAATGAGTAAACTAGAAAATCTTGTATTACCGGTAACATACAACAACTGGAACACCTATACATACAGTCCTAGAATTAACACACTGTTAAGCCTAAGCCACGATATGGGTGCCGTTCCACAAACAATTGCATATGTTCCTACCCCTCCACAATACTTGTTCAATGAATTGGGTCAACCAATAGACCATGATGATCTTGTTAGCCAATGCAGAGCAATTGACGGCAGTGATGATTTAGAACAAGCACTAGTAGACATGCTAACCAATATGAAAGATATTGAAGGCGAACCCATACTAGACTCAAACTTTAAATTTACATTACCCCATGCATTTAAATTTAGCCAAGCAAGAAATGTAAATGTGAGAAAGTTTTGTCCATATTATATGGATGATCCATGGATGGGATTACTTGAGTACAAGACGACTGATAGGTTTGATCCTGATGTTACACCTTTTACATACAAGAGTAATGTTGCTGATATTGACTTATTACTTAATTCACATTTAGAGCAACATATTGACTTAACAGGTTCTGACAATTACTTATTAACCGTTATAGACGAAATAGCAATACGTAATCATAATGAAGTTGTTAATGTAGGCGATGCATGTGATTACTTTTTAAACAAGCCTTTTAGAATGTTGTTATTGGCCGCTGATAAAGGCTTAAATTACATTATGGAAAATGGCTACACAGAATATAGAACTCAACTACTAGCAGATTATAAAATAGAGGTAAGTCACAGAGAAGAAGTGCCATATCCATATATGACTAGGTTGTTTAGTATTGATTATATTAATAAGGCTTCTATTGCATACGATACTATGTGTGATAGAGTTGACATAAAACCTAATTGGAACTTGTTTGAAGAATGGCATGCACACAATTACAAAGACTGTAACACCCCTGAAGACGCTGTCGTAAATACTATTGTTAGAATATCTACAGGATATGATTTCACCCTTGCTAACTGGAATTATTTTCAGCAAGCAATTTTCGATTTAGCAATAGAAGAACCCAACAATGAACACGATAGTAAAACATTTAAAAAATGGCTCAGTAATAGAAGGTAAGGAAATTTTCCTAGTTGCAATGGCTGGAAAGCACTTCTTAGAGTTATTACGTGAATTAGACACTGCAATATTAGTGCCACGTGGTAACATAACTACAACTCCATTAGAACATCTAGCTCATAATATTGAGTCAATAGTGTCAGCATATGTTTTTCTAAATGAAGAAGAAGCTATGCTATTCCGCATTAAGTACACATAATAATCGCCGCAAAACGTCATAAATAAGTGTAACAATGAGAAGTAATTAATATTAAGCACTTTAACGAGAGAATAATATAGAACATTGAAGCACAAACACAGTGCAACAGGATCCGTCTTTTCATTCAATATGTTTTTAAAGGATGAAAAAAATGAATACTAGATTTATGATATGGTGGCTTGCCACTGTTATACAGATTATTGGTGTCGGTGTTGCAATACAGTTTGGTGCGATACAGTTTTTACTCGATGCCGACCAAACTTATTTAAGTTTTGTTACTTTTGCAATGTGGGCAGTTGGCACAATTGCAATCGGGTACACTTCTTATAAAAGCACAAAAAATTATGATACTCCTTGGTTCATTGCAGAAAGTTGCATAAGCGTTGGTATGATTGGTACACTAGTTGGCTTTATGCTAATGTTAAGTAGCAGTCTAGGAAGCGTAGATCCAAGTGATATAGAATCAATGAAAGCAGTTATTAGTGATATGGCAAAAGGTATGAGTACAGCACTTGTTACAACATTATCGGGTTTAGTCTTTAGTTTATTTCTTAAGATACAAATCACAACAGTCGAACACGAAGTAGGTTAAAGTATGGCACGTAGACGCAGCGGGAATCAGCTCGCATTCAACGATATGCTATTTAACGTACTATTAGGCTTTGTGGTCTTATTCGTTATAGCATTTCTTTTGATTAATCCTATTACTAAAAAACAAGATATTCCATCTAAAGCTGAAGCTATGATTATTGTCGAGTGGGACAATGCAAGTTCAGTTGACATTGACTTATGGTTGGGACACGATAGCGATCCACCTGTTGGGTTTAGTAACAAAGCTGGCATGGGCATGAATCTCGAGCGTGATGATCTAGGTACAAGTAATGACAAAATGGTTATTGATGGCGAAGTAAGTATTATTAGAATAAACCGAGAAGTAATTAATATTAGAGGCATTGTACCTGGAATGTATTTTCCAAATATACATGCATATAGCTGGACAGCAAGTCAAAAAGAACCTTTAAAGGTAACAATAACAGTAATAGATATTAATCCTAGATATAAAGAAGTATACACAGTTGAAGTTATTGTAACTAGCAAAGGTGAAGTTTTAAGAGCACCTGGATTTGAAATAGATAAAGAAGGTCGGGTTGGTAAAGTTTTTAATCATACAAGAACAGTAGTACCACATAAACCCAACGCACCGTAAGGAGTATAAAATGGTATATACAGCAGCAACATTAATTTTTGTAACAAGTGTCATAACACTTTATGCGTTAATTATAAGTAGAAGAAATCCTATAATGTTGATTCTTCTAATTCCAATGTTATTAACATCTAGTGCATATACTGGTTATTCAATCTATGCGTTACAGGGCACTCCTATTACAGGAATACCAATTGGTAAGAATGTTGAAATTGTTTGGGTAGAACCTGCAAAGCCTTGGATTCGTTTAATGATTCGTATTGAAAATGAGTCACAACCTTTGTATTATAGAGTAGACTATACAGAAGAAAACATGGACGAAATAAACAGAGCAATGGCTAAAGCTGCAGGACAAGGCAAAAAAGGTGCAGAAGGTCAATTTAAAGAACTAGGCGCTGGTGGCGAAGAAAAAGGTGGCGAATTTGTATTCATGAACAAACCAAGAAGTATTAATCCAGGTAAAAAGGATTTATATGAAGAAAGAAATAGACCCAGACAACCACAATTTGAAAACTCTGATGAAGTTACTAGAGAACAGTTAGATGAACTTGGAATGGGTGACGGACAAGCATCAGACACTCCATACACACCCGAATCAGACGATAGAATTATGTTTCCAGATGATGGTGCATTTTAACTTGACAAATCCCCTTATCTAAGTTATAATTACATAGTAATATAGAAGATGTATAACTATGGCAGATAAACAAACACTAATACTAGCATGGTCAGGTGAGACACGTACACATACACGTGAAAAATTTGATACTATCTGTGACATATACAAAGATCATTTTAATTTAATACACGTAGGACATACCTGGAGTCACTGCAAGGAACCTGAAACTAAAGATAAATTTGCATACTTCCAGCAAACTAATCAAGAAGAACTTACTGAATTTATGAAAGCTGATGTTACACGCTTTCCATTGTTACGCCAAAATCAAAAAGAAAAACAAGCCTACAGATGGGACACTGCTGCAGAGTTTACAGAAGTACATAGTGAGATTTTTAAAGGTACGTGGGGACAAGTATGGAGTCATTTTAAGTCTGTAAATTATATTAAAAAACTAAATTTAGAAAAAGAAATAGTTGGTATAGTAAGAGCAAGATGGGATACTGAATCTCCCATATTTAAAAAAGACTATGTAAATTTGCCAGATGATTTTAATTGGTGTAGCAATATGGGAAGACACGAAAAACAAGCATGGTATAAAGTAGCATGTAAAAGACTTTGTTATAGTATTACTAGAAACACAGATGTTGTATTGTTTGATAGCGACTCTAAAGTAGAACATCCTGAGCATGGAGTTTCAAGAGCATGGATCAATGATTTACATTGGATACATGTTACATCACAAGTAGAAAATTATCCCGAGCCTGAGGTGCTGATAAACAAAATGCTTGATGCAGATGCGTATGGTAAATTTATGCCCGGGTTTACTCCATCTGCACATACCCTTTGGGGACAAGTGGTAGACTTTATGGGATGGAAAATGAAAAGTGAATTCCCACAAGAACTATGCATGATATCTAGACGGCATCCCAAGGTGCCAAACAAATTTGGAATATAATAATGAACAATGTAATACAATTTCCCACGTTAACTGAAGTTGAAAAACAGCGTAGGGTATTAGAAAAACAAAAGAAACTAATTGAAAAACAAAAGAAACTAATTGAAAAGTTAGAAAGAGAGGAGCCCGCAAATGATGAATAGAAATGCAGTAACCGTACTAGCAGTCATTTTAACCTTACTAGCGTTCATTGGAACATTTGGAGATTATTTACAATGATTGGAGCAATTCTAGCATGTGATGATGGATGGGGCATAGGCAAGAATGGAACGCTACCCTGGCCGCATAACAGTGCAGACCAGTCATGGTTCAAACGAATGACAAAAGGTGGTGTTGTTGTAATGGGAAAGAATACATGGGATGATCCAGATATGCCTAAGCCTCTTCCAGGACGATATAATATTGTGGTTACAAGAGGTGAAGCCCTTGGCGCACAATGCGTAGTTTCAATTGATGAAGTTGAAAAACTATTAGTTGAAGAATTAGATGGACATGATAATGTGTGGATTATTGGCGGTGCTAGACTTGTAAACACACTAATGCCAATTATAGATGATCTCTGGTTAAGTAGAATTGTAGGCGTGTATGATTGCGATACATTCCTGCCAGAAAACACAATTTTAGAAAAGTACGAGTTAGTAAACATTGATACGGAAACAGAGGGCCTAACTATTGAACAATGGAGTAAACTATGAAAACATATTTAAATGCACTAGGAAACATTTTAGCAAACGGCAAAGCAAAAGGTGATAGAACTGGAACAGGCACAATGGGTGTGTTTGGTTACCAGATGCATTTTGATTTAGAAAAAGGATTTCCAGCAGTAACTACAAAGAAACTAGCATGGAAAAGCGTTGTAAGTGAACTGTTATGGTTACTTGAAGGCAGTACAGACGAGCGTAGGCTTGCTGAGATACACTACAATGCACCACGTGAGGAGTTAGTAGGCAAAACTACTATTTGGACTGCTAATGCAGATGCACAGGGTGTAGCACTTGGATATGAAAATACAGATACTGTCAAAGAGTTAGGACCAGTATATGGTAAACAATGGCGCGACTGTAACGGTGTTGATCAAATAGCACAAATCATTGAACAAATTGAAACAGACCCAGACAGCAGACGCATTATATTAAATGCATGGAACGTCAATGAAATAGATAAAATGGCATTACCACCATGTCACACACTTGCACAATTTTACGTAGTGAACGGCAAACTAAGTTGTCAACTATACCAACGTAGTGCTGATATGTTCTTGGGTGTACCATTTAACATTGCTAGCTACAGTCTACTCACTCATATGATTGCACAGATTTGTAATTTAAAAGTAGGTGAGTTTGTATGGACTGGTGGTGACTGTCATGTATATAATAACCATATGCCACAAGTGCTACAGCAGCTTTCACGTAAGCCACATAAACTTCCACAATTAGAGATGCCTCAATTTACCAGCTTCTACGAAGCGTTAGAGACCAGTATAAATAGTTATACATTAGTGAACTATGATCCTATGCCAACTATCAAAGCGGAGATGTCAGTATAACATGGACAAAGATATTAGAGACCGTTACTTCGGTAACAACTGGAACCCAAATTACGATCATTACACATACAGTGGATGGGCGTTATTAGACAAGGTAAAAGAAACAGACAGTATTATTGATATTGGATGCGGTTTTAATTTATTTAAAGAACATTGGAATGAACGTATGTGGGGAATTGATCCTGCAAATACAAAAGCCGATGAACTAGTAGGTATTATGGAATTTAAACCTACTAAAGAATATGATGTTGCTATTATACTAGGTAGCCTAAACTTTGGCACAGCAGAAGATGTCGAGCCACAAGTAGAAAAAGCAGTTAGTTTAATAAAGCCAGGTGGACGTTTATACTGGAGGCAGAATCCAGGACTAGGTGATCACCCATGGAAAGGCGTAGACGAAATTGTTTTCTTTCCATGGAGCATTGAACTTAATTACAGTTGGGCAGACAAATATGGATGCAAAGTAATTGAATGTAAATGGGATGGCGACAGTGACAGAATTTATGCCGAATGGCAAAAAATCTAGTATGAACTGGTTAGACAATTTTAATAATATTAAAGTTGAAATTACATCACATTGTAATGCTAAATGCCCTGGATGTACCAGGAATGTAACTGGTGGTAAGAACATAGACAACTTAGATTTAAATCATATGCCGTTAGATCTATGGAAGCGTATTATGTATGAAGATACAAAAGGCATGAAGTTAAACGAAATATTGTTTGACGGTAACGTAGGTGACTTGTGTATGCACCCAGACGCAGTTGAATTTATAAAACATACAGTAGACGCACACCCTGAATGTTCAATACATATTAATACTAATGGTGGCGCACGTAATGAGAAGTTTTGGACCGAACTAGGATCAACGCTAACTGGCAAAGCTCATAGAGTAAACTTTGCAATTGACGGATTAGAAGATACACATCATATACACAGACGCTCAACAACATATGAGATGGTAGTGCGTAACATTAAAGCATTTATTGATGCAGGTGGGCAAGCTAACTGGATATTTACGTTGTTTGATCATAACTTACATCAATACAATGAAGCAGAGCAACGTGCTAAAGACTTAGATTTTACCTGGTTTCAAACTAGACACAGTTGTATTCCTGGTGAAGATTTATATACAAAAACTGATACCGAAGAATACTCAATTGGCACAGAAAATATATACGACCATGATGAAAAACTAATACACCTAAAGAGTTCTATTGCGGCACCAGATAATCCAGCCAACAATGAAACTCCTAGTAAGTGTAATGCGTTTAGAGAAAAACAAATACAAATTGACTTTAGAGGTGTACTTTGGCCTTGTAGTTACATATACTCAACTGAAGTCTTTAATGATAAGCCACTTGCTACCAGTCCATTCCACAACCACATTGATTTAGATAAGCATCCATATCCTAATGTTCCACACCCAGGACAAACTATAAGCCTGTATACTCATTCACTTTCGGACATCCTAAACAATTCGTTTTACACTAACACACTTGTTAATGCAATAGAAAACGAAGAATGGAAGATATGTAATTTATGGTGTTTTGGAAACGAAGTTTTTCAGCATAATTAGGTGAACTAAATAATTCCATTTGCATAAATACTAGTATACAGTTAATAGGTGGAATACTAAGTGAGAAAAGTAAATAGAGTAGTAGTACTCCTGTTGGCAGCAGTAGTAATCAATGTTGTAATCAATGCACATTATAGAAGTATACAAGAAACAATACATGATGGAATATCCTGGGTTTGGAAAAAGAATAAAACCGTAGGTGAAGCTATATATGATGTAAATGCTTTTGTACTTAACGGTGATGCGTTTGATCATGAACGTAAAATTAAAGATTTCATATACAGCGGCTTTCCAAGTGTTGTAATGCTATCAGTATATCCCAACAAAGAAAACATAAAGAATGCAGCGGTAGGACGATTGTCCGGCAGAGGCACAGGATTCTTTGTTGAAGTAACAGATGAGTATGCACTCATTATGACTAATGCTCATGTAGTAGATGCATTTGTTGACAACCCAGACACAATGAAAATAAGCGTCAACACTGCAATTGACATGTGGACTTATGATTGCGAAGTAATTGGATATGATATAGTTGCTGATATTGCCATTGTTAAAATTATGAAAAAAGATAATGAAACATGGGAAGCATTAGAATTTGCAGACTATGATGATATCAACGAAGGCGATCCAGTTGTTGTTATCGGACACGGTATGAGTCTACCTTGGAACAGTACACAAGGTATTGTTACATATGATGGAAGATTTGGACAGCGACCATATTCATTAATGCTACAAGTAGATGCAGTTATTAATCAAGGAAACAGTGGCGGACCAGTTATAGGCGAAGGCGTTAAAGTATTTGGTGTTGCACAAAGTATATTATCTCCAGCTAGACAGATACCAGGTTGGGACGGAGTTGGACTAGCGGTTGGCGCCAGACAGGCAGTGCGTAGTATGGAATATATCTTATCTGATGAATACGCAGAAAAAGGATATGTACCTTACGTTGAAACTGCATTTAAGACAAAGAATTTTGAATTTGAAGCTATAAAAGACATAGAGCGTAAAGATAGAAATATGGCATACATTCATTACGAGGCTCCTATAGTGACCGCACCGGAAATGGATGCTGTACCACGTAAGATGTCAGCAGGTGAAATTGCTGGATTACAACAAGGCGATGTTATTTTAGAAATGGATGGCAAAAAAGTACGTTCATCATTTAGTTTATTCATAGAAGCATTATATGCATTACCGGGTGATACCACTGTAGTTAAAGTAAGACGCGGCGAAGAAGAACTAGAGTTCACTGTTACTTACATAGAAACAGATTGGGCTAAACTTAAACAGACAGTAATCGGCGCAAATAATAGAGGAAAATAACTAAATACTAGCAGTTAATAGGAGAAAGTTATGAATATGAAATTTATAATAATTGCAGTAGCCATAATTGGTTTTGTCGCACTAATGATTTGGGGCGTTGAAGCAACTATGTGCAAAGAAGCACTTAATTGTGTCTCTAAGTGATCTAGAACGAAGTACAATGACGTGGCGTTGGGCTGCGCTTTCGGTGTATCTTTTAATTTGTTTCTACGATTTTATGTTTGTACCTATCTGGTATGGACTTACTAGACCAGACGTAACTTCATTGCTGTTGCTTGTCGAAAATACTGAAGAAGTCCTTGTGCAGCTAGAGCTAATGAGCATGATTACTGCTCAACATTCACCATTTACTCTCATGGGTGGCGGACTATTTCACTTAGCATTTGGTGCAATACTTACAGGTAGTGCATACGGAATGAGTAAATAACCAAAAAAAATCTAAAATAAAGGTTGACTTTTTCACCAAGATGTCTTATAATATAACTTATATTGTAAACATTAAGGGAATAACGTCATGATAAAGCAATACTCAGTTCTACTACTACTATTCACGATCACTGCATGTGCTAATGCAACTACACCAAAAATTGGATGTTCAGACGGACAGCCACCCATTAGAGTTGTTTCAGCTGATGGAAGTTACTTTACCGGCCAAGAAATTTGTGCAGGTGACTTACCTGATCCAGCTACGTTAAACTCTATAGATGCTTCATACGATTCGCCACTAATGCAACCAATTCCTGCAGGCGTTGACTATTCGTTTTATAAAACATCAGACTTTGTAGATTTAAAAATACCGGTTGACTTTGATTTTGTAGATGAGCGTCGACTACGATATCTTATGGAGCAAGGCGAGTATCGTGGCTATTCCAATAATTGGGATAAACAAGAACGCTACAAGACAAAGCATGGTGGATGTAAAGCGGTACTACAACATTTTGTAATGGCAAATGATGATGCACGAGTAGAGAGGTGGGCACCAGATAATTCTGTACTACATATTATAACCAAAGGTAATCATAAAGCTATGACCGAGTGCATTCAGGATGTACCTTTACTAATGCATTTTGATTATGAATACGTAATTAACGATATGGCAGACATTATTTTACATCATGCTACTTACCGTAATGTACGAGAAGATTATTTAATTTCAGACATAAATCACATGCAATATCAGAAGTATCAATTAATGGCAAGGACAGCTGAGTTCTACGCTTATTTCAAAGATTTGATGCCTTTAACCCCACCAGAACATGATGTTATAAAAGCATATTTTGACGAGGTTTTTATGGGAAATCCTTTCCATACCCAACAAAAAAGAGCTCAGTGTGATGTTAAAAATCCAGAGCGTAATTCTACCTCAAAAAACAAATACAACGGAGTGAATGGACAAACCGGTATTGGGAAAAATGGATGTGGTACATATAACTTTAATATGGTTAATGCGGCATTGTTGTATTCAGTGGCAACTAACAATCAAACATTGTTTGAACAGGCTAAAAAGAACGTAACCCACTTATTAGGTACGTTTGATGACGAAGGAATACAAACTATGCAAGCATCTAGGGGTGCGCTAGCATGGGGTTACCATTCTAATGTTACCATTCAATTAAACTATATGAGTGAAATATTTTATTCAATAGGTTATAAGTTCCTAGAACATAAGATGCCACGAAGCGGAATCACAGTAAAGCAAGTAATGTTTAAACATTGGGAAGCAATTGATGATCATAACGTATTGGAAAAGTATGCAAAAAACAACAGAGGCATCTATCAAAAATGGACACCAGAATTTAGCAAAATACCTACTTCAAAGGCTACAGCACGTGAAATGCCTTGGTTACATATTGCATTAAGTAGTCCACGCTTTATTAACGAACACGTCACTGTAATGAGCATTTGGGGTACAGAAATTAACATGCCAGAGACTATTGCTAAAAAGCAAGGTGGCGCTAATAATTGGTACCAACAATGGGTTCCAAACGAGTACTTATACTATATGAATAAAAACAGGCTATAATTGGTTGACAAAACTGTATAAGTATGATATAATAGTGTAACATTAATAAAGAATTAGAGTTAGTGACAGGGATGGGATCAGTTGTGACCGCTGAAGCTCACATTAACTTAATAAAATCGGTCACGAAAACGTAGGAGAAATAACTATGTTAGATAAAATCAAAAGTGTAGTTTCAGGTGCAATGGATATTGGTGTAATGCTAATTGGTCTTGCAATCGTACTACAAATAGTATTTGGTGGATCAGTACCTTTCTTAGGTGGTGATGTTATCGGAACTGTTATTGGAATAGTTGGGCAACTTGGCGCAGCTGGACTAACTGGTCTTATTGCCGCAGCAGTTTTGTGGAAACTATTTGATCGTGACTAAAGTATATTACTAGTAATATATTTACTTAAAACCCATGTATTTTTTACATGGGTTTTTTTATGGTTAATGTAAATAAAGGTAGACCTTAGTATGTAATAAATGTTATAATAGCTGTATACATTAAAACGAAGAGAAAGATTATGATCAGATATGAAATTGCAGTACTAGAAAGCATGATTGAACATTACACAAAAAACATTGAAATGTTCTCAACCCTTGCGCCAACTAATACAGTGCTTGATAATATGGCAGAGATGGTTGCAAACCGAAGGTTAGTTGCATCTTTTATTGAGAATGATGGAGTACCAACAGTACCTGCAGGATGGCGTAATGGAGATGTATTTTTTGATGGTATGGTAAATGCTGCCGCAAGTGGAGTAGAAATATTTTGAAATATTTAAAAGAAGTTACAGTTTGGGACACTCCTGTTCAAAATCATACATACATTGTTGACAATAACAACTGGTGTGTAGGTTATATCAAGAACGGCACTACTGAAGAAATAATCTTTTCGAGGCCTATGAAACAATGGTCTAAAAGCTATCGCAAGTTTGTGGAAGAAAAAGGTTGACAACCAAGACATCTTGCCGTATAATATAAGTATATTAGGAAATAAAGGAAAGACTTATGTTTATTTGTAAAAACTTAGAGCCAGCAGTAGATGCACTTAACGACTTAATTCCAATGGATGGACCGTGTGTTAACCCTGTTAAAAATCGTAAGCTAGATCAGTTTCGCAAAGCACAGAACGTTGTATACGATATTTTCAACAATGGACTGATAAATCGTGGAAAAAGTTTAAAATGCATGGGTCTTCAAAAACATGACTTAGATCTACCTTGGAGTAGACATAACTATAATTATCCAGGTAATTGGGATCAAATTGAAGAAGTACTTACTCCAATCTTCAAACAAAAGATATATGATGCGTGTAAAGAACAAGGAATACAGTTAAAAATAGTCAAATAAAAGGTTGACAACCAAGACATCTTGCTGTATAATACTAAGTATAAACACTAAAAACTTACTTTAACTACCGGAGAATTAATATGGAATACACAATAACTGAAATTAAAGACATAGTTACTAAAGCAAAAAAAGCGGCATACGAAGCGGCTAGTGATTACTTTGTTGAAAAGCTAGATGGCAAAGATAATTATCCTTGTGGATTTGCTTGGGTTAACATACATGGTGTTAAAGGTAATACTAAATTAGGTCGCAACATGAAGGCCGCTGGTATTGAGCAAGATTATACTAAAGCATTTCAAATTTGGAATCCAAGTAATGTTAATGTTCAAAACGTTGATGTTAAAGAAGCTGGTGCTCAAGCAGCAGCAGATGTGTTTGAAGCATTTGGCTTTAAAGCATATGCAGGTTCGAGGTTAGACTAATGCAACGCAATTATAAAAAAGCATTCACTAAGTTGAAAAATATGGGTTGTCCAGTATTACTAGGCGACGACTATGGCAACATGAATAAGTTTCGCATTAGTGCTGAAATGAACTGCGAAGATGCCAACGAAACTGTTTGGGCAGATTACAACAATATGGGACTGGGTATGTTTGGTGTTAATACACTAATCACAAATGTACTAGCAGACAACGGATTGTTTGCAGAATGGATTAACCCAGGTGTAATTGCAGTGGTAGAGGTATAATGGTAGATTTATTAAAAGACATGCAAATACTTGAAAATGCAATCATAGCATTTAATGAAGGCGCCAGTGATGAGAAACGTGCTGCCATAAATAGTTTAGAGAACTTATTAGAAGAGAAGATGAATGTCTTGTCAGAGTTTGAAAAACAAGCTCCAACAAATTAAGGAATTAATATGAAATATATAACAGCAATTTTAGTTGCATGCTTGCTCACTGGGCCAGCGTTCGCAGCAAAAGAAGTAAAAATGGTAGAGTACGATTTTCCAATCACTCGAATCATTGACGGAGACACCGTTGCATTTGAAGCAAACTTTTTACCAGACCCGCTTAAACAAGAATTAAGTATTAGAGTATTTGGTGTTGATACACCAGAAAAAAGTTGGAGAGGTAAATGCGATAGCGAAAAGGCACTAGGCGAAAAGGCTAGTAAGTTTACCAAGAAAATGATTGCCAATGGTAAGGTTATTAAAGTAGCTATTTACAAATGGGACAAATTTGGTGGACGTGTACTAGGTGACGTAATTATTGATGGTAAGAGTCTTAGACATGCTCTTATTGCAAAAGGTTATGCACGTGAGTATTACGGAGACAAAAAAGAGTCTTGGTGTAAGTAAGATTTAAAGGGAGAGTGAGAGAGCGCCTTACGGGGCGTTTTTTTACGACTTAATTAATGTTTCATCTCTCTGTTAATCTATCTTGTACAAATCTAATACTTTCATCGGTGACCTGTGCATTAACAACTAACCAAAGACTATCGTACTTGGTACCACAGTTAAACAAAGTATGTACCTTAGTAGTATTGACTACATAGCATTCACCGTATCCAAAATTTAATGTAGTGTCATCTAAAATAAATCTACAATGAGGAGGATTACAATTTTCCAACGCCCATATAAGCCTAAAACTAGGTTGTTCGCCATACACATGATCTCGGTGTGGTGGAAAGTATCCACCTGGCGGTAGTCTTAAAAAGTGAGACCTTACACTAAAATTTAGCATTGGTCCAATTACTCGTTGTAGTTCTGAGCTACTATGATATAATTCAGTAGGAACGTTGAAATCTTTTTCTGTGTAACTTGTGCCGTATTCTTTATTCCATTCGCCTAGGCTATCTAATGCAGGTCCTGGACCACATTCTCCACGTTCATTGATAATACACAAGCCGTCACGTTTAATCCAATCTTTGCGTGGATTATACTTTGACCATTTATCTTTGTGTAAGTCAACTTCGTCTAGTAATTTATCTACATCAAAGCCAGCATCAATTTGATAAAAGTCACCGAACTGAGTTATTTTTGAAATATCCAATTTAGAATCCTAATCTTTTTTGAGAGTAACTATCGCTACAACTTCATTAATCTTTGGTGCAACGTATGTTTTAGTTATTGATGGTTGTAAATTTTCTTCACCGTTCAAACGTTCTTGCAAATGTTCTACGTACTGTTTGATATTGTGATCAGAGAATGAGTCTACTTTACCTTTAAAGAGTCCTCTAATAATTCCACGCCACACATCTTTAACACGTTGCCAACCTGTTAAGTTTCGTAGGTTGCCATAGTGATTAAAATATTGACATTGTCCATGATGAACATAACCAAATATTAAAAATGGAACTCTAGGTACTATGTCTGCATTGTTAACATAACGATAATGTATGAATGGAAAATTAGCTAGATAAGTTCTCCAACCAACTCTTGGTGATCCATATGTGTGCAGCTCTTTGGGATTATTTAATGCAGTATCGCCTTTGCAGCGACTTGCTATAATTGTACTCATTGCTGCGCCAAGACTATGTCCGGTCATCCATATTGCACGTTTTGATTGTTCTCTAATAATATCTTCTTTCATCATTTCCCATAGCTTGTCTACTTCACCTTTAAATCCACCATGTACTCTACCTACAGTTTCTGCAACAACAGGAAATGCTCTAGCATCTGCCTTAACGTCATTGTACTGTGTCGGCTGTGTACCTCTACATGCAAATACCATATCATACTTGTTCATAAAGCGATATGCTTCGGCACCGTTTAAATCATAAAATTCAACGGTTGTAAATCCTAAGGACTTTGCTAGCTTAGTAGCATCTTTTTGTGGGTAATATGCAATCTGACTTAGTTCAGCGAACAGTAAAGCTCTGGCATCTAGAGTCAGTTGTGCAATTGGGGTCTTTAACTTTGTACTTAACATATATGTATTTATACCTTACGTTTTGGTATCTTACTATCTGCACTTGAAACACAACTACGAGTGGTACATATAGTTGGCTTATCAAATAGTTTGAAACCGGTTTCAATATTACCTAATGGCTGATCGTGGCAACTATAGCTACGCTTAATACTTCCATCAGGCTCCCTAATAATAATTCCTTGGTATCCACTGTTACACATCCAACCTTCAAAGTTATTAAAGTTAAACGCATTAAAACGTTCTGCTTGGTCCATGTACCATTTTTTATTTTTTGAATCAGTAAACTCTACTTGCATGTTCCATGGAACACTAGCATCGTTTCTGCCAATAGTATATTCTGGCATTTCAAATGATGGCTTAGGACGTTCAACTAAGTTAGCTTTTGCAGCCTTTACCTCTGTATAACTACGTTGCGGCATTCCGTTGTGTAGTGTTTTAAGATTTTCTTCTGTGTATCCATCTACAATCTTACTTGCTGTTGGATCTGACTGTGGTTTGAGTGTTACGTTAATTCCTTGTTCATGAAAGAATAATGCGTTTTCCCAATCTCTGTCAAACCATTCAGGTACCATAACTTGGTTAATAGTAACTTGTATATCATGTTCTTGACAGAACATTAATTTATCTGCAAACTCTTGCATCTTCTCTTTTGAGTCAACATGCTCGGTGTGCAAACTAGCTGTAATACTAGCTCTGTGAAATTTACTTGCATACTGTACATAAGTTTCGTGCCACTTTAGAGGACGACTCATATTGGTTGTCATGTGTACACTTGTGTAGTTTGTGTTGTGTACATCATCTGCAAGGTGCTGCAACATATCTAAATAGCCAGGATGGAATGTAGGTTCGCCTCCACTTAAACTAAAGTGAAAACTGTTAAATCCATTACCACGAGCTTGACGTTTAATCTCATCAATTGTTTTTAGATTAAGTTCTGTAGGACGGTGATCCTTACGACTACTACGTGCATAAGGCCAACAGTAACTACAGTTGTAATTACAAAAACGTCCTAGTAACCAGCTCACTGTAAATAAGTCACGATATAATAAAGTACGTTGCCCTACTTGTATCAAATCATCAAATGGTATTTTAGTAAAATCGTAATTACTCCATTTTAATTCGTCTTTATCCTGTTGCATCATTATTCCTTTTATCGTGTTCTTTTATTAGTTGTATATTTCGGTCTGTGTAAGCAACTAGTTCTTCAGTCAACTTTTCTATTGTTACTGGAGATTGTGTCCAGTTAATTAGGTGTTGCATTTCTGTAGTATCTCTATCTATGAATAACTTTTTGTAATCTATTGTGTGTGTTATAGTGTGTTCAAAGTTTTTATACATATCGTTAGCTACTTCCCAGCCAGTAGTATTATATCCATTTGGTTGTAAGATATCTCTTTTTATCTCTACTAGTTTATTAATAAACTCTAACATTTCAATACTATTTGTATTTAACGAAATTATGGTAAAATCTGTATCATTTTCTGCTTCTCGCTGTTTTAAAAATGATTCTAGTTCCCATCCATGCATTGTTACAAGACTTCCAAATTTTACTTGTGGGCCTTCAATGGGATCAACTGGTGGACCATCAGCGGTGCCTGTTGCATACCCTGGTCCGTGAGTGGGGAACAGCCTGCACGAATTGTCTCCATGATGCCTTTGATGTATGAGAACATCATCTGCATAAGGAAAATATTCGTTTGTATCTGTCTGTACATAGTTTTCATTATTTGACAGTATGTAACTCAGAAACATTCCACCAGCGCCAGGGCTAAACATTAACACTGTTGTATTAATCATTAAAGTAGTTCTCCCATTCCGGTGCATACTTATTTACTAATTCTATGTTTTTTGCTGTGTATTCCTGTATAAGTTTTTGCAGTTTGTTTGGGTCAGTATATTGTCCAGTAAGGTTAATTAATTTTTTAATTTCAACTAAATCTGTATCAATGAATAACTTTTTGTAATCTACTACTGCATTACACCTACTGTTATTTGGTGATAAAAAACTACAAGTACTAGTACGAATGCCTGTATACATTCCATCAGTGTCAAACTTTGTTAAGTTATCACCAACCTTAGTGTGGCGTCTATGTTTAATTTCAAGCAGTAATTCTACAAAAAATTTATACTTTATATCTAGTTCTGAGTTGCCTAATGTTAATCCAATATAGTTGAGGCTAAGCCCTAACGAAGTGGCTACTCTTTTTAAATTTTCTAAGTCATTTGGATGTGTAATTGTAAGACCATTAAAATGGTTAATATATTTGTCAGTTTCAGCAAACGCAGCATCTCGTATTCCAGTGTCATAGTCATGCATATATTCGTTTACCGCTGTAACACGATAAGCGTGATTATTAGTTAATGCATAGCTTAAAAACGCACCGCTAGTACCTGAGTCATATACTAGTACATTCCTGCAAGCATTTTTGTTAATAATTGCAGTTGTAAATGTTTTTGAATTTTCTTGTATTTTCATACTTGTAATGGATCCACACTTAGTTCATTTACTGATAAATGCTCTGGCATATTAATTACGTATTCAATTAAGTCCACAGCTTCATCAAGCGTCATTGTTTTTCTGCCTGGGTGCTTGTGTGCATTATTCTCTAATGTGCCAAATGTAACATAACTTACCTTAGGTCCACCTTGCCAAATGCTTTTTAAGCCCATTGCATTGCTTGTTGAGCGTAGCGCCTTTTTTTCTTGCTGATAGAGCCAATCGCTACCCTTCGTGGCACGGTCAGTTGTGGAGCCTAAATTAACTATATGTAGTCGTTTAAGGTGTCTTAAAGCGTCTTTATAGACTGTATCTAGTACCAGGGTTTGATTGAAGCGCCATAATGCACTAGAGTTAATAAAAACGTCAAAGTTAAGAGCCTTTTCTGCAAGCTTCTCTCTATACCCATTTTCAGTTAAATCGTAGCCCCATGTAGTTCTACCAACAAATACTGTATCAGGCCAGCGTTTAGCAATAGCACTTGCTAAGCCTGTTTCTGGATTACCTGTACATATTATTGTTTTAGACATCTATGTATCCTTCAAACTCAGGACATGCTTCAAGTAGTTTACCACGTTGTAGTTCATCCATTTTGAGATTGTAATCAACAAACTCTTGCCAAAGTGCATCATGTGAGTCTTCGGTCCACATATATGTTATTACGTCATCTACTTTTGGCCAATGTCTGTAGTTTTCTAAATTGTCTTGTGCTAACTGTTTTAATTCTTTTGGTAGTAATTGTATGTTCATACTGCGAGGGTGATTCAATATATTTAAATATACTTGATCGCCTGTTAGTCCTCTTGACTCCGCAAAGTCTAATAGTTCTGATAATGCTACTACATTTAATGCTTGTATTGTACAATGTATTTGTATGTCTACTGAGTCAATTGTCATTAACTTATCAAATACTTCTACTACTTTCTTCCACGAACTAGGATACCTAATATATCTGTCTCTGGCTCCAACTGCATCAATACTGCAATTAAGTTGTACACGTTTAAAATGACTCCAATAGTCAATCATCTTCTGTGGAATGTTTGTTAGGTTAGTGTTGTACTTTAGCTTAATGTTACTTGCTAAGTCATGTTCAATACAATAATCTAATAATTTGTATTGTGATATTGCTAGTGTAGGTTCGCCACCAGTTAAGTAAATCTCTTCAACTGTATGTGCAATGTTTTGAAAGTTTAATCCAGTTTGTTTGTAATCTGGCCATTCAGTCATTATGTTCATAAACTCTAATGTTTCGCCTGTAATTTCTTGTGGTGGATCTAGCTTTGCTGTTGGTACTACTGCGTTCCAATCCTTTATCCACATACTACTTGCCCATGGATTACACATTCTACATTTTAAATTACATAGGTTGCCCAAACGTAAATCTACATAACGTACATCTACAGGAATCTCAACATCTACCTTGACATCATCTGTCCACCATTTTTCATTAAAGCCTGCACGTGGACTACGGATACCTGCATCTTCTTCACGGAAGCAACGTACACACATCTCAGGTTTTTCACCATCTATAAACTGTTTACGTATTGTTGTATATGTAGGACTATTCCATACTTCTTCAACTTCGTGCTTGTATATTTTATATGGCTTCTGTGTTTCCGGCACTAAAATTTGATTAGCGTTTGGATTACTGTTACAACATACTCTAAAGCTGCCTGCGGCGTTTGTTGCTACATGCATAAAAGGTAGTACACAAAATGTATCACTTGGTAATGGTTTATTTGTTTTCATTATTATTCTCTTTTGATTGGGTGCTTTTACCAGACAGATAATGTACTACAGTTGGTTCCCCAAATAGTTTAGTATACAATTTTGTAATCAAAGCCTCAAGTTTTGTCATATGTTTCTCTACTGCTATTTATTTTAAATAAAATCTAGGTAGTTTGTTCCGTGTATTTTATCCATTATTTTACTTTGTCCTATCAGTTGCTCTCTTAATTTTTTATTATTCATTGCATCCGGTGACATAAACGCAGGTCTTATCACTGGCGTAGATATCGATACGTCAATGTTGTTTTCCTCTGCCCACGATACTACATCATCCATATTGTTATGATTAAAAACCATAGGCAGTACAGTTACCGTCAGATGTGTATTGGCAGGTTTCTGCTTATTAAATATAACAGTATTCTCGCTAGTTGTCAACCAACTTGATCCAGGTCGTATGTATTCATATCTGGAACCAATTGCTTCAATACTTATGTTTATGTTAACTCTTTCAAACTTTTCAAATAAATGACTCCATACTCTTAAATCGTGGCTTCCATTTGTAATAAGTTCTAATGTAATACCTGGAGCAACATCTTCGTCTATTAAACGCTGTATAATCTTTTTCACTTGTGGTATCATCAATGGTTCGCCACCTGTAAACTTTACAATCGTTGCATCTAACATGAGATGACTAAATTCTAAAGATTTCTTTACCCAGGCGCCTTCCTTGGGAGCTGCGTAATAAGGGTCCCATTCAGCTTTATTGTCACGCACTATATTAGCCCATGTACTACTACTGGTCTGATCACACATTCTACATGCAAAGTTGCACGTATTATTAATTTTTAAGTCCCACTGCTTAATACCTACTTCGTCTACTAGCACTTCATTGTACCTTGTGCGTAAACTTCTTCTTGTTAATTTTTCACTTAGTTCGCATTCAGCACATTCTTCAAGCCATTCTGTTTCACTGCGCTTGCCCCATTCAGCATGCTTTGTTGGCCAATCGTCATCCCAATACAGGTTTTGTGTACCCTTTTTTACTTCGAACGCACAACAAGGTCTAACAGCGCCTGTAGGACCTATTGTAACTCCGTTTTTAAATATTGAACATTTTGGCATAATTATTGTTTACTAAAGTTTTAAATTGATCAGATGGTGATCCGTCAAATATCATATGTATGCGTGGAGTGTTACTACGATTCCATACTGCATGATGATGTCCTGTATTTATTTTCATTGCTCTACCTGGAACAAATGGCATAGTGCCGTAGTCTTCAATTACTAATTTACAATCATCTGGGTTGTTAATAGCAACATTAGTTGCCCCAAGTCCTGTCATACGTTCTCTATCAGCATGTGGTCTAATCCAACCACCTGGTAGCAACGCCATAAACCGTACACGGGTAAAATGATTATACAACATCTCATCTTGCATCCACTCTTTTGTTATTGGACAAAACTTTGCAATGTCTGTCCAGTCACTTAATTCTTCTTCTGCACTATCTGGCAAGTCGTAGTCTTCTGGCACATTTGTATGTACGCTACTCATTCCGTGCATACATAAACTTAACCAGCCACCGCCGCTATTGGCTCTGTGTAGACTAAAACACTCTGCTTCTAATAAGTGTATTGCTTCTGCATATATTTCTCGCCAAGGTACATTAATTTCTGGCAATGCTACCCACGGTACTTTTGTATTGTCCGAGATGTAATCATAGTTGTCTGGTTCATCAAGTTCAAGTTGTACTTCATCAGCACTACCAGGCGAGCGTTGTGAATGTTTACGTTCATTAGCGTAGAACCATTCCTTTGACTCTTCGTCAATTGCTTCCCAATATGCTAAACGTTTATAATCAATCATTGTTTTGTTCCTTTACACTATTCCCGGCAGTAGGCGCATGTTCTGTTCTTCGTAAAATATGCCACCTGGTGTATCTCCAGAGAAATATATAGTTTTGTTATTTTTCAATAACTCGTTGAATAGATCAACAAATGCCACTTGGGCGTTAAAAGCAGGAGAGTTTATATAATTAATCTCATACTGCCAAATATTACTTAACTGCACTAGTGCTTTGTGATCGTGTCCAATTAGTTCAGCTAATCGCTTCCATTCTTTTACTACATCGATCTTAACAAATTGATGATCTAATGTCTTAATCCAGGCCCACTGCTTGAGCCATTCTTCCTCTGTTTCGTAGCTGTCAATAAAGTCTAATGCGTTTTCTTCGTCATAGTTAATAAACTCTTTACTAGGTAATCCTAGGTCCATAATAACATGAAAGTTATCCTCATAGAACTGTGGGAAGTTTAATCCATCCCAATTTTTTAATACATATTCTTGCCATCCAATTCCAAACGGACTAAAGTCTGTCCATAAAATACGTTGGATAGTATCACTGTTATTACTAATCTGTTTATATTGATGTAACCCACTGCATGGTACAACTAGTGTATCAATACCTAACTGTTCGCCATACGGCACATCTTCTGTATTTGTAACATACATTATATGTGTGTCCATTACTTTGTATTGAAACAGTTCACGTTTATCTTCAGACACTTTGTCATATCCAAAACTGCGACTTTCGTCTAGTGTTAGTCTTGTGTTTAAATCATAATCAAAAAACCAGCTCTTTGTAAATTCTAAATCATCTTCTACATAACAGCATATTTTTTCATTACGTATATTATAATCTAAGTTGTGTATTACTAATCCATTTTTAAATGCTACAGGAAATAATGTATTAAGTATGCCATTGCTACATTCTACTGGTAATGTTCTAGTGGCATACCCAGCTTCTAACATAGCATCTTCACTTGCTACCCATAGTGGCGTATAGTCATCGTGCATATCTTCTTTTGATGATACATATACCCAATCCTCTGAATGAAAAGTATGTAAACGATTAGAGAAGAACTGAAACTGATTTTTAAAGTCATTTGGAACTAATGCATCCAAGTTAATTATTACACATTGTTCGTTCCACTGCGGAGCATCGCCTTGATTGTGACGATTAATAATATGTCCAGCAGCTAGCCAATCAGTTTGATTCCATTTAGTATCTATTGCATTAATAACTTCATCTTCAAATTCACCAGTGCCGGGCCATGTGCCATCATACCAAATCACTGCATGTTTATATCCAAGATCTGTTACTTGCCCAAGTGCATTTACAAGGCCGTTGTCACTCCACTTAGGTGCATGTAAGCATGGATAAGCAGTACTATTGGTTATGTTAATTTCCATTAACTTTTTTAATTTACCTGCGTATTCATCTTCATTTTGTAGTGCAGGATGTAATACTTCGTCAAAGAATATGTGTATTAATTTCTTATCTGTTTGCAATGGTGGTAATTTTAAATACATTATTCTAGTCCTATTCCTCTATTATCAGTTGCACTAAGAACTACGTTAGCAGGGCACATTAAATCGTTATCATTAATATCAGTTCCACTAAACCAACTCTCATTATGTGTACTACATACTCTTTCTATCATTTGTGTAAAACTTGTTTCAAGTGCAAACGGCTTTGCCATTAGTTTTGGTGTAATATAGCTGTAAATATTACTGCTCCAAAATAATGTTTTGCTGTCGTCCATTTGTTCAAACATTTCATTGTGGTTATAAATTAGATCGATGTTAAAATATTGATGGTTACATTGCTTTACTTTATTCCAAAATTCTAGCCATGCAACTGGACCGTCAAAGTAATCAATAACAATTGACCAACGTTCGTGTACCATATCTCTTAAACGAGTATTGCATCCTGGATGTGCATGTATCCACTTATCTACCCATTTAGGAAAGTCTATTCCATCCCAATGCTTTATTGTATCACGCTTAAACTGTACGCTGTCTGCATCAAAATCAAACCATACAAACTGTGTGTTATCTGTCATACCGTACTTGTAAGCGTAGTACAGAAGCTTAAATCCCGCCGTACAGCCCACGTACTGGTCAAACTTAGTATCTAGTGCTTGCTGTGAAATACTTGGGCTACTAGGCTCTGTATTAACAAAGTAAATTGGGCTACTAGGTGCATGTAATCTTCTTATTAATCTCTCTGCTCCTAATGAAATTTCACCTGCATCATATTCGTTACCAGTAATACCTTTTTCAAAGTCTTTACTTCCTTTTGCTGCCTGTGGTGTGAATACTTTATCCATCAGCTCATTTGAGATACCCCAAACTGTAAGATTATTAATAAAGCTCCATTGTACCCAGCAAGCACCATAGTTATGTTGCCACATAAACTGTCCTGATGAGGGTGGCTCATCATCAAACTTCCAATCTGGATCTACGTTAAGTCTATATTGACTATCCTCATGGTTTAAACTTGAATCATAATTTATACTCTGTGGGTGGTGTTCTGATTCCCAAAATGGGCTTATACTTCTATGGTCAAGCCACTGTGGTATGTTTATTATAATAAACGATCTCGTGAAATAAGGATATACGTCATCATGTAATTGTAATTGTCCTGCAACAATCCATTCTGGATCTTCTCTATTGTAGCGATCAATCTCATCAAGTAATCCTAAATTAAATGATTCATTATCTGGCCATACACCTTCAAACCATACACATGCATATTTGTATCCTAGTTTTTGCATAGCTATTAACCAGCTTGCATCATACTTGTTATACACGTTAACAATACCACCACGTAAATGGTTATTGCATTCTACATCCTGTAGCATACTTAGTTTTTGTTTTAGTATAGGTGTATCGTTGAGTTCTTTATCCAACGGAAGAAATGCATGTACTATAGGCCATGCTAAATCTACGTGATTATATTCCCAACTTTGTTGACCTTGTTTCATTCTATTATCTTCTTTTGATGAGTATCTCTAACTACATATGAATATTTCATTACATCATCATGCGTATGTAACTCATTTAAAAATTCACTGTTTTCATTATTGCGTAACATACGAAAGTATTCTAACAGTCCACATTCTACTATTTGGTATGTTACAAAATGTATTTTAGTAAAATATTCAAGTGCATTAATTTTATCTTCCGTAGTCATTCCATTTGTCTCTCGTTTTCTTCTGCTACAATATCCATGCCCTCTAGTGGCATATTTAAATATGTCTTAACCATTTGCTTTAGGCTAATATCTTGTTTGTATCTTTCCTCAATATCACGTGTGTACTTTCTCATACGTGCATATATCATATACTTACTTGTATTGTTTTCCATGTAAGTTGCAAACCTATCCATTTCAGGATGTTCTACTTGATGTGCTCTTAGCTTTTGAATAATAGCTTCTTTGTATTCACCTTGCCAAATAGCGGGACTTAGGTAGCTAGGTGTCTGTAGTATGTTAGCTGTAATAAACTTTAAGTCAACTGGACTATCTTTCCAAAACTTAAAAAACTCTGGCATTTGATATACATTGTGTGCCTGTACTGTAATACCTGCAGCAACATCTATCCCAGGTTCATTATTTAATGCAAGCATGTTAGCATACACTGTATCCCAATTACCATCTTGTCTAATATAATTGTATACATCACCAACTCCATCCATGCTTACTTTAATGTTAACATGTTTAAATTCGTTCCATATTTTAATCAAGTCATACTTTTTAAATTTAATATAACTTAGATTACTTGCATATCGTAACCTAATTTTCTTTTTAATATGCTGTGGTATTCCTGCTAATAAGTCGTAGTGTTCTTTATTAATAATAGGCTCACCGCCTGTAAACTGTAGAGTATGAACTGTATCCCATAACTCTGGCCATTCATTTAAACTTGCAAACAATTCAGTAGGCCTAAGTAGTCTTGTTTCGTGTCCGTCTGTTTGATATTTACTTATAATATCCAAGTCAGCTACACGCTTGTATGTACTGTGTGTACTGCACATAATACACTTCAGGTTACAGAAGTTACTTACTTTAAGTTCCACCCAGTAAGGGGGGTTGTTGACGCTGTAATCGTCGTTTACTTCTATCTTATCTGCAAATGTATTCCAGTTGTCATGTTCCCATTGTTGGCGATTGCTAACGATTCCACTGTCCTCGTTGTGCCAGCACACTGCGCAGCGTTCTGGTCTTTCGTCATTTGCTAAGGCCCTTCTTAGCTCTCTATAGTTGTCGTTATTCCAGCTTTCAATTGCTGACTCGCTAGGGTTGTTCAATGGTGTTTCTTGTGCTTCGCAACATGGAACCATGTTACCACCAGCACTACCGTAGATATGCATATACGGTAACATGCAAAACGTTTTGCTATTTTTTAGATTATCTTTATTAATCATTAGTAGGGTATATACTCTATTCTATCTTTGTACTCTGCTTCGCACAATGTTTTTAATCTTCGTAAGCAAGGTTGGTTAAAATCAAATCCACGCATTTTCCAAATATGCTTTAGGTTAGCAAGATACGCCGCACTAAAGTCATCAACTCCGTTTGGCTTACACATATCTTCAACTAGCTTCTTCATTTTATTTACACGATTTGGATTGATAACAGTTTCGTTGTATTGGTAACGGAATGCATCTAATAGTTTTTGTTTAAACCAATCAGGCCAATGTGTTACACTTAGGTTGTGCGGCTCGTATACAGTTTGTAATATAACATTATTTACACGTTTTACATTTCGGGCCCAAACAACAAAGTCATACAAATATAAAATGTTCATTACGCTCACTGTACATGCAATATTAACTCTTACTTTGTCTGGGTGGTCTTCTTTAAATGCCAACCACTTGTCTAATGTATCTTCTACTTTATCCCACTTACTAGGATAGCGTATCATATTATTTAATTCGCCATGTGCATCAATGCTCATGCTTAGTATGAGTTCCTTAAATTGAAACAATGCATCATACTCTGCTTTCTTTGGCCACCATGTACAGTTACTAAAAATTTCCATATGTATTTGTGGAGCTAATCCTGCTTCAGCAAGTCTGACAACAAACTTCATAAACTGTGGATGTAAAAATGGTTCTCCGCCTGTGACTTTCATATGCTTTAAATATTTAAGTGCATCTAAATCAATTGAATCAAAATCTACTACTTGATTCTTTTTTAGTTTAGTAATCAAATCTATTGCGGCCTGTGAATTTTTATTATACTTGAGATAATCCTCGTCCCAATTATGACTAAACTCTGGTCCGCATGTTTGACATGCTAAGTTACATAACCTACCTACTGTAATTTCTAAATACTCTAAGCGCACTTCATCTGTAAAGTCTGTAAAGAACTCATCGGCTTCAGTACGCATACTGCTTCCTTTTGTTTCTTCATCTGCTTTACATTTATAACACCCTGGGTGCCATTCGTTACGCATCATAGTTTCACGTATGTCAGTAAACATCTCACCATATACGTTAACATGTTCTTTATCTTCTTCAGCTAAAAACCTATCGTGGAAGCGACAACATGGAGTAGTTGGAACACCATGCATAACCATACCCGCTTTAAACGGATATGCACATGCGTTCTTAGGTAGTCTGTTGGACAACTTCATCTCCTATTTGAATAGCATACCATTTGCCATCTTTTTCAATTGCAAAGTCACCATTTACACAACCTAGTTTAACTGATTGTATTGATAATGTAGTGTTAACTTGAACACCTGTTTTCATATTACCAGACATTATAGGTGGAGTATTTTTACTACCAGCAATACCTTCACCTAGTCCAATTCTAAATTCACTACCATTAGCAGTTTTAATACCTTGCCATCTAGTTATAATAGTTGGTTCGTCATTTA
>Ga0075445_10000087_pt1 | contig 45881 bp, 43 predicted proteins | sample CoawatmetaG02DNA_FD_72350 | JGI IMG/M metagenome (GOLD analysis project Ga0075445, IMG submission 72350) | Marine microbial communities from the West Antarctic Peninsula - Coastal water metaG029-DNA | ecosystem: Environmental > Aquatic > Marine > Coastal | place: Atlantic Ocean: West Antarctic...
ACTGGAATAAATGGAAGTATTGTATTTTGTACTCCAATAACATTAACCTTTATTACTTCATTAATTAATGTTGGATCTCCTTTGTGAAGTGCATCAAGATCCCCAAGGCCTGCATTTGCAATCACTAAATCAATTTTTGTAATCTTTGACAAGAAGTCATCTATTGATTCTTTGGTAGAATGCTGATCGGTAACATCAACAGAATAGATTGTAACTTCAGCGCCCATTTCACGACATTTGGCAGCAATATCTTCTAATTTTTCTTTTCTTCTTGCACACAATGCTAGGTGATTACCTTTTTTAGCATATTCATAAGAGACATACTCTCCAATTCCGCTACTTGCACCTGTTATGTAAATATTCATTGAGATGATTCTACAAATTTATCAGTCATAATTCCACCAAAACTAATTATATTCATTGATATATGGATAAAAGTAAAATAAATGGTTTGGCTCAAGCAATTCTTGAAAATGAAGCACGTCAGTTAAATAACGTTGCAAAACAAATCGATGAAGATATCGTAAAAGCTTCAGAGCTCATTATAAATAATAATGGTAAGCTAGTAATCTGTGGTTTAGGAAAATCAGGACTTATTGGACAAAAGATTGTTGCTACTTTATGTAGTACTGGGACAAAAAGTGTATTTGTACATGCCGCAGAAGCATTACATGGAGATTTAGGTATTTACAATCCAGGAGATCCGACGCTTCTTATATCAAAGAGTGGAAACACTGAAGAATTAGTACGACTAATTCCGATTTTACGTGAATTTCAATCACCCTTAATTGCTTTAGTAGGGAATATGGATTCTTATATGGCAAAAAATGTAGATATTGTATTAAATGGAACCATTGAAAGTGAAATTGATCCACTCGGTATTGTTCCTACTACGAGCGCTTTAGCTGCGTTAGCTATTGGAGATGCTCTAGCATCTGTGCTGATGGTTAGAAGAGGATTTAACGAAGAAGATTTTGCGCGATATCATCCTGGTGGAGAATTAGGGAAGCAATTAGGCTTAACTGTAAATCATTTAATTCATTCTTTAGATGATGTTGCTGTTATCGAAGAAGATGCTTCTTTAGGTAGTATTGCATCTGCAATGACTGAAAAGCCTTTAGGTGCAGCATTGATTATAGATAATAAAAAATTAAAAGGTATTGTTACGGAGGGAGACTTAAGAAAGGCGATTGCATCTAATAAGTCTTTATCAGATTCGATGGGAGAATTAATTAATAAGAAACCTATATCTGTGTCTCACGCATTATCAATTCAGGATGCAATGAAATTAATGGAAGATCGTGGTTCACAAATTTCTGTATTACCCGTTGTAAATGAATCTAATGAATGTTTAGGCTTAATTAGACTACATGACTTGTATCAAACTAAATTAGTCTGATTATACAATAGACACTTCATTTATTACGATTTCCCTCTATTAACTATTTAACAAGTAACATTTTCATGGTCTTATTAAAATCTTTTGTACGAAGTTGATAGAAGTATACACCACTACTTAATGTATCGCCATCATCATTCTTACCATCCCATTCTACGGTATGAGTTCCTACACTATTTTCGCCTCGATCAATTGTTTTTACTAATTGTCCTAGCGTATTATAGATATAGATCTTAACAGAAGTTACTTCTGCTACATCATACTGGAATGTTGTCTGACTATTAAATGGGTTTGGATAGTTTTGGTAGAGTTTAAATTCATCTGGATTACCAAGTTCTATTACACCATTACCAGCTGCTCCATCTTTAGAAAATAATTGATAACTCACTTCAATTTCAGATCTAGGTGTATCTCCATCAATATAGATAAATAATTCTTTTTCATCTTGAGATAGTCTACCAAATTCAAACTCATAAGTTTCTTCAAGACTATCATTATTTTCTAATATAATCATACTCTGATTATTTTTTGCCACAGAGAATTGATATACATTACCTTCATTTATAATTTCAAATCGTCCAGCAGTAATATTGTCTGGAAGAGTAATCTTAATTTGATTACCAAATAATTCTGCAGGGAAGTTAATTGGATTTAACTTTTGCTGTTGTTCAGATTCTGAAGTTTTACCTTGAGCTTTAGTCCACTGCCAGTTTCTAGTGAAGACACTCACATCATTAATGTCAGCTGAACCATCTAAGCTTGGAGTTAAATAAGGACTTGTTCCAGTTGCTGGACCTAAGTCAACACTCGGCCATGCATTTACAAAAGAGTTTAAGTCTTCAACATCTACATCCCAATCTGTATCATAGTCACCTAATAAAGTATTATAAGTCATAAAGCTATTTACCACAAGCGTGGAAAGGTTTCCAGCGCCATCAACTGCATATAATTTCACATAGTGAGTAGTGTAGTCATCTAGAGATAATCCAGTTAATGCTAGGGTAGTGGTACCTACGTTTTTGTAAGATACAATATCAGCAGAAGTATCATCACCACTTGATCCAATTCCCATAGCATAATAACTAATACCTGTATTGTCTGACCAATCAGCAGCAGTGACTGTAACCTCAGATATAGAGCGCAAGTATGCACTATCTTGAATATCATTGATAGTAAAGGTTCCAGCAGTAGGACCAACACTGTCTAATAGGTAGCTAACTTGACTAGAAATAGTTTCATTTCCATCATTATCAACAGCTCCTACTTTATAATACCATTGCTCACCTTGAGTTAATCCATCATGTAATAATGAATCGACTCCAAAAGTTTGTCTAAATATAAATGTTGTATCAGGCCATGGACTAGTTGAAGGGGAAGGTTCCAAGTGTTCAGAATCAATGTTTCCAAGTGTTCCTTGTCCCAAGAGATTGCCACTGCCCGCTGTAAAATTATCTGTTAAACTACCATATACATTATAAGAAGCAAAGTCTGATTCGCCATTTCTATTCCAGAAAATAGCTACACCATCGTCACTAGGATCCCATGAATCATTTGCTGCATTATAAACTAGCTCTGCTTCAGCAGATACTCCCTGCGGAGCAAGTGGAGCACCACTCGAATTTAATTGTCCGGCAGTTAATGTAAAATTGTCCCAGAAAGAATAATTTTGATTAGATGTTGTTATATGAATTGCAACTCGTACTTTTGTACCAGCATACTGACTTAAATCGTAAGTTTGTTGAGTCCATGTGCTTGCAGTGTCTTCCATATTAGCAAGTGTCACCGTAAAGTCTGTAATTGCAGTTCCTCCAGATGTAGATAATAATACATCATAAATTTCTGTTATACTTCCATCATTCATATTACTATAAAAACTCAAAATATTGTCTGTGCCTGGTCTTAGCCATAGCTCTGGACTAATCAACCAATCATCAGCGGCACCAGCACCAGCATTACCTAAGCCAGTCATCCAGTGACTACCATCTGCAGCACCGTATCCTGCAGTATAATACCACCAAGAGAATGAATCTGCATCATCATTACTGTTTATAGTACGAAATGCATGGACATCTCTTCTACCATCAGCCCAACCATATGGGTTAGTTTCAAATCCCTCTTCCCATAAAATGTCTTGTTGAGCTGTTGCCCAAATAATATTGTTTTTTGTTACTACATCAGAATTTGATCCGTCAGATACAGTTAAACCAACATTATACTGTCCTGAAGAAGTATATATATGTGATGGAGATTGTTCGGCACTTGTAGATCCGTCTCCAAAATCCCAAGCCCATGAAGTAGGTGCTCCTGTTGATCTGTCAGTAAATTGTACTGTCAGTGGAAATACGCCTGAAGTTTTATCTGGAGTATATGCAGCATTTAATGGTGCTGTAGAAGTAAATCCTGTAGAATAAAATAATCCTCTACCATGAGTTCCAGCAGCTAATGCATTATCAGATGATCTTCTTGCTAACATGTCAGTTCTGACATTTGCTAAACCATCATTTGATGGATTCCAGGTAGGATTTGAAACAGAAACATCATCAGAAACCCATGTTCCAAGTTCAGTAGCTAAGATTACCTGATTATAATTATTTGGATTATATAATCCCCAACGAATAGGCATATCAGCAAGATCGCCTTCAACATCTATCCATCCATTTGCACCACCACCACCTACAGTTTCCCAAACTGAAGGCACTCCATAATTTGATACAGTAACTAATATTTGATTATCATCTTTCCCAATATCAATTGATGCAATATATCCAGTAACACCTGATCCACTAATATCGGTAGCAGTATAACTACTTGTATGCGCATCAGTAATTTTGAAAACTCTTCCAGCTGAGGTTCCAACAAAAAGAACTCCGTCGGTATGAGGCGACATCTTAAAGGCTGATGCAGTAGAACCTAGAGATACGTTCATCAATGTTTTATCAGCTAAAGTAGAATAATTATTTAATCTTAAAATTGTGTTACCATCTACAGCAGAATAAAATGTTTGACTAGTAGGGTCAATTGTAGATGGATTAATAAAGAAGCCTGTATCACTTCCATCGGCTGCCTCATGATTTGCGTATAAGGAGAAGCTTGATCCTCCATTAGTACTTCTATAAATACTATTATATGTTGTTGCAGTAAATTGATAATTTGGGTCAAGTTGATCGATATGAGTATATGCACCATCTCCACCAACTTTAGCACCACCACTTTGAATACCTGTTCCCTGAATTGTCCAAGTACCATTATCTTGAGTTCCACCAATTACATACTGACTACCTGCATCGGGATGCAATGCAACAGAATAGAATTGACTAACATTATAACCAGTATTTCTATTTGCTATAGTTGTTGCTCCATCACTTGTATAGTACAAACCTCCATCATTGGAAAAAATAATAGCATTACTTGTAATCATTTTTAAATTTTGTTGATCAACATGTATTGATACAGTAGTTCCATCACCACCTGTTACTTGCGTCCAGCTTGCTCCAGCATCAGTAGTTTTAAAAATATCTAACTCACCAGCAAAAACTGTATTTGGGTCATTTGGATCAACTCCTAAACTGAGGTCATATCCAGCTTGTCCATTAGCATCTCCTAAAACATTTCCATTGGAGTCTACAGGAAACGGATCAGATGTTCCGTAAGTATACACAGTCCAATTTGCACCACTGTCTGTTGTTTTCACAATCCAGTTAATTTTTCTAGTATCACTGCCGGCAATCATACCATACACAGTATTTGGATCAGAAGGAGCGACTGCAATAATAGTTCTATTTGCTGAACCAATAAATCCTAAACTAGCTTTTGTCCAATTCGTACCATCGTCAGAATAAAAAATATCACCACCACCATCACCATACACATTAGTTCGTGATCCAGCCCAAAGTCTGTTATCACTACCCATATCTAAATCCATAATTTCATAATTAGTACCATCAGAAGTAGTATCCATTACTTGTGTCCATGTAGCACCGCCATCAGCAGATCTCCATAAACCGGTATTAGCAGATCCATGCCATTTACCTTCATAATAATGTCCACCAACTCCAGCATAAACAACACTTGTGCCTGATTCATTTCTAACAATGATATCAGTCACATAATTAAAATTTTCAGTAGCAGTTAAGTGACTCCAAGTAGCACCACCATCTGTTGTTTTCCACATACCTAATCCACGGCTAGATGTTGAAAAAATTCCCATTCTTTCTCCGGTACCAACATACATTGTATTAGTATCATTTGGATCAGAGTTAATACTACCAACTGCTAAATTACCCCAAGTACCATCTACTGAATTCCAGGTTGGACTGGCAGCCGTAATATCATTTGTATACCATAATCCTCCGGTAACTCCTGCAGCCCATAATTTTTTGTTTGTAGAATCGTTAGGATCAAGAAGGATTGCTCGAGTTCTACCTCCAATAGTATTAGGACCTCTTTCAACCCAATTTACTTCGGTCATTCTTTTTTCATAAGAAAGACTCATACGTTTTTGTTCTGCAAATTCTACAGCATCTAATATACGTTCTGTTGGAATAGTTCCTGTGCTTGGGTCATACATCATAAGATAATCATGCGCACCTTTTAAGTCTGGACGTAATGCTTTAGGTAATTTTTTACTATCTTTATAAGATAAAGTCTGTCTTTTAGCAAGAAAGTCATTGATAAATGCTTCTTGCGTTAAGCGATTTTTCTCACTTAAATAATTCGTAATATTTTGTTTGACTGGCTGAAACCCAATAAGTCCAACCATAGTAAAAGCAATGATATAATTTAGTTTTTTCATAATGTTATTCCAGTATTAAGTATCCGTTTTCTAATCCGTTAACTGCAATGTTTGCACCATCCACATCTAACATAATAGTATCAGCGCTGTCAAAATTAATATTCGTGTTTGTTGATCCATTCACTGTAAAGTTTACTGTAGCAATCACACCGTCTCCATCAGAAGTTGGTTGATCGCTAGATAATGATGATGTATAAATTAGTACTTCTCCATTACTCTCATCTTTAGTAACAATAAATAATGGATCAGTATTGCCTTGTAAAAAATCTCCTGCAGTGACATCACCAATAGTTACTGCGCTTGGATCATAAGTTAATTTTGCTTGTGCTGCAGCAAGGCCGGTTACACCCAGTACTTTCACATCCAATGTAACACTAGCTCCCGTAGAAGTGTCCGTATATTTTGAATCTAAAATCATTGCTGGAGTTGCAATATCGGTCAATGTTACATAAGCTGATGTATTAGCAGTATTAGATCCGCCTTCACCAGTTACACTTAATGACACATCATAACTTCCTGCACTAGTATAGGTATGAATCGGTGAATCGTCCGTACTAGTTGTTCCATCACCAAAGTTCCAACTTGATTGGGTGTATTGCGAAGATGTATTTGTAAACTGAACACGTAATTCAGGAGTTCCTGATCTAGGTGCTCCAAAAAATGCTGCAGTTGGTGCAACTGCATTCACTGTAATATAATTAGTCTTTGTTGTAGTGTCAGTTCCGCCGGTTCCTGTAACAGTTAATGAAACAGAGTAGGTGCCTGTATTATTATATGTATATGATACAGAAGTACCTGATGCGTCTGGAGATCCGTCATTATCAAAATCCCATACAGTAGTCGTTGCATTAGTAGATCCAGATAAGAATCCAACTGTTAAAGGTACAGGTCCCGATAATGGAGATCCTGAAAAAATTGCTACTGGAGCTGGATCAGTAGGTCCTGTTCCGCCGCCGCTATCATCGCCGCCGCCGCCGCCGCCGCCGCCGCAACTAATTAATAAAATTAAAAATAATGATAGGAGTTTTTTTAGCATAGGTCACAAATCTACAATAATTCTTACCACTTAATCCATAAAACTATTTCGATCAGTCAGTTTTTTCTGAAATTATTACATTTCTTTCACTTAAATATTGTAGGATAAATTGCATGCATTCAGGTTTTACACCTACTATTTCAGGAGGAAAGACTCCATGCGCATTCCATAAATTCTCTAATATTAAGTTGATACTAGCGGTAGCAGTATACCCTGTAGTTCTTGCCATAGAAGAGGTTCGACTAGTTAAATCAAATTCATCATATAAATGATAACTGATTACTTTCATTTCACCTTTAATGATAATATCAAGTACAGTGAATTCTATTTCATTGTCATCTAATTTCCATTCTTCAAATAATTTCTTAGATGTTTCAGCAATCTTATCATTATCAAATAAGCCTTTATTTCTATAATCGAGCATCAATTCTGCATGTCCAGGATATCGTAATGTTTTTTCTTTTAGATTTGGAATATGATTCATTGTTGATAGCAGTGAACGCAATCCATCGGTATTAAATGCTTCTAACTCACCCACATCTTGCAATTCCATTATTTTAATATCAGATAAGGCGGGCTCAGTAATTACTTCATGATCTATTAACATTCTTGCAGGACGCGTATACTCTTCAATAACATCTATAGGAGAGAATGGAGCTTTATAATTGAATGGAGGTTGTGGATTTTTAGGGAGTCCACCCACATAATACTCAAAAGATTCAATATTTAATTGTGCATCCCAATAACCTAGTAGATAATTAGGAATTCCAGGAGCAACTCCAGCATCAACAATAACGGTAACACCTTTTTCTTTTGCAAGAGGACTGAGGTCTAATACATTTTCTGGAGAGAAAGATATGTCTACTACATTCTTACCACTATTAATAATAGTCTTTAGCGCATTATAGCCTAAAAAGCCAGGCACTGCTAATAATACAATGTCAGCTGGCTCAATCCATCTGGCAAGTGATTCGTCATCAGTAACATCTAATTGAGATATTTGAATATGAGGATTTTTAGATTTAATTTTTTTAAGAGCCTCAAGATCATAGTCTGCTAAAAAAAGATTATTATTTTTTGAAAGATCGACAGCCATTGCACTTCCAACCATCCCAGCTCCAATTTGATAAATATTTTTCATTTTATTTTTTTATAAAAAAAAGGAACTATCAAAGTTCCTCTTTAGCGTATTAATTACTTTTATTTGCGGGATAGACGGGACTCGAACCCGCGACCTCCGGCTTGACAGGCCGGCGTTCTAACCAGCTGAACTACTACCCCAAATTATTTATTATACAATAATGCGTATGGAATAAGAACTAAATACCCGATTAATAAAAGTAAGGGAGAAATGACTAAACTTTGAAAGCTATCAACTTCTCCTAAATACATTGTCAAATAACCCACAATTATAACGAAAACTCCGGCTCCAAACAAAACATAATTTTTAGTTTTATATGGCCACTTAAAGTTAATTGATTGTTTATTTTTGCTAGTCATTTACCTTAAGTTAAATTTCTTATAGCTAGTTTCCAAAAAATATAATTCCTTACAATTGATTTCAGGCTATAAAAGAATTAATTTCTTCTTCTTCATGGTAGCCAATAATAATAGTCGCGATTCAGTATTCAGTCTTTTTTTAACAGTATGTCTCCTTGGAGCAAGCATATTTTTTGTTTCAAACAGAGATATAGATAAAACTGTTTTTGTGATTGAAAAAGGAATGTCACTTAATACAGTGACAAATCTTTTATATGAAAAAGATATTATTCATAACAAATCTTTTTTTAAATATAGAGTTTATTTTCTCGGACTATCTAATAAAATTCCAGTTGGAACTTTTGTTGTTGAAGGCAAGGTAAGTAGTAGAAATATTATTAATACAATTTTCAAAGACGGCCCGATTAGATTAAAATTAACGATTCCTGAAGGGTCGTCATCGGAGCAAATATTCTTAAATGCAAACATCTTATTTGATGCATCTGATGATTATAATGTATTGTTCAAAGATCTAACATTCATGAAAGAGTTTAATATTCAGGCATCTTCTTTAGAGGGATATCTTTTTCCAGATACATATTATTTTTTTGAAGGAACAAGTGGTCGCAAAGTCTTAGTTACTATGATTGATGAGTTTTGGAAGAATTTTAATAAAACATTTATAGAACGTACAAATGAACTAGGATTTACGGTACATGAGGTTGTAACTTTGGCGTCGATTATAGAAGGAGAAGCTTTACTAAATAAAGAGAGAGCTATTATATCTTCTGTCTATCACAATCGATTAAAGAAAAGAATGAAATTGCAAGCAGATCCAACTATACAATATTTAATACCAGGGAATCCAAAAGCGTTAAGTATTAGAGATCTAAGACGCGTTTCTCCCTATAATACATATTTAAATTATGGTTTACCACCTGGGCCTATTAATAACCCTGGGCTAGAATCAATTAGAGCAGCATTATATCCTGCTAGTACAGATTATTTATATTTTGTAGCACAAGGTGATGGCTCCCATGTGTTTACTACTAATCAACAAGATCACTTAAAAGCAAAGAAGCTATACAAGCAGTATAAAAGAGAAAATAGATGAAATTAACTGATTTAAATACTCAACAACTTAAAGCGGTAAAGACCGTTAAATACCCTGTACTTGTTTTTGCAGGTGCCGGAAGTGGAAAGACGCGAGTTCTAACTTATAAAATATGGCATTTAATTAAAGATAAAATTTATAATCCTAATCAGATTTTAGCACTGACATTCACGAATAAAGCTGCAGCTGAAATGAAAGAACGTATTAAGGACAGTATTAATTGTGATGGTGTAAATGTTGGAACATTCCATTCAATTGGAGCAAGAATTTTAAGAAAACATATTAGCTATTTGAATGATAAGTATAATAGTGACTTTACTATTTATGATGTATCTGATCAAAAAGCCTTATTAAAAGAAGTAGTAAATCAGTTAAATATTGCGGAATTCAAGGAATTAAATATCAATTTTCTTCGCTCACAGCTTGATAAGTTTAAAAATAGTTCGATGACAGTAAAAGAAGTAGAATCGAAAGCCAATAGCTTCGAAGATGAAAAAATTGCAGAAGTTTATAAACGATATTCAGAGCTATTATTGTCAAACAATGCAGTAGACTTTAATGATTTAATTGGAATGCCTATTAAATTATTTAAGAAGAATGCTGCCTTATTGAAGCAATATCAACAATCATGGAAATATATATTAGTAGATGAATTTCAAGATACTAATTCACCTCAATTTGAGCTAATTAGTCTTTTAGGCAGTGAACATCAAAATATTACAGTTGTAGGAGATGATGATCAGTCTATTTACGGATGGAGAGGGGCTAATATTGATAATATTCTTACAAACTTTAAAGATACATTTCCAAAAGCCATCGAAGTTAAGTTAGAAAAAAATTATAGATCTACTCAACGTATTCTTGATGGTGCTTGGTCTGTTGTTTCTAATAATACTAATAGAGCCGAAAAGAAATTAGTTGCTACAAAAGGCTTAGGAGAAAAAATTTCACTTATTTCTACTGGAAGCGATGAAGATGAGGCTAATGCAATATGCGATTCTATAAAATCAGAAATCAAAATTAATAAAGGTGCATTTAAAGATTTTGCTGTGTTGTATCGTACTAACGCTCAATCTAGAATGCTTGAACAAACAATGATGAGAGAGGGTCTTCCTTATAATATTGTGGGGGGCACTAAATTTTATGACAGGAAAGAAGTCAAGGATGTACTTGCCTATCTAACTCTAGTATGCAATCCAAATGATAATATTGCATTAAAAAGAATTATCAATTTTCCAGTTAGGGGAATTGGCGAGAAATCTATCACAATTTTTAATGATTTAGCACTAGAAAAAGGAATTTCATTATTTGACAGCTTAAAGTCTTGTAGAGATATAAAATTGAGAGGAAAACAACAGGACTCAATTGAGAATTTTTATCTATCAATTAATAAATTCCATGATTTATTAGAGACATTAGACTGCAAAGAACTTTTACGTGTCTTATTAGAAGAATTTAATATTGAAAATTATTATAAAAATAATCCTGCGGAACAAGATCGCTATAATAATATTCAAGAATTAAAATTAAGTGTTGATCGTTTTGCAGAAAAATCAAATGGTAGTTTAAAAGAGTTTTTGCAGGAGATATCACTTTATACCGATTTAGATGATTGGGATGATAAGAAGAACTCTGTAACGCTCATGACAATTCATGGATCAAAAGGATTAGAATTTTCTACGGTTTTTGTTACTGGTCTTGAGCAAGGCTTATTTCCATTAATACGTATGGATGATGATGTAGACCAGTTAGAGGAAGAGAGAAGATTGTTTTATGTTGCAGTAACAAGAGCAATGGAAAGAGTATATTTATTGAATGCTAAATATAGAAGAAAGTTTGGTGCATTAAATACATCATCTTTTGTACAGTCTGAGTTTTTAGATGAAATTGATAAAGATGTAATCAAGGTTAAGCCATACAAAACAGTTTATACAAAAAGAGTTGTACGTTCTGGAAATAAGAAGACAATTCAAATATCTAGAACTGTAACAGAGTTTGATGATTTTAAAGTAGGAGACGAAGTCCAACATAACCTTTTTGGAGTTGGTGTAATTCTAGTATTAAATGGAACTGGCGAAAATCAAAAAGTCGGCGTTGAATTTGCTGGCGGATTAAGAAAAAAGCTCATTGTTAAATATGCTAGACTAAAAAAGATAGATTAGGTAATTTGAATTATGGAAAATTTAATACCATGCAGGTTTCATGTAGAAGTTGAATCAGTTTTGAAGGCTGAAGGTTTAAGGGCAACAAAACAACGCCTAGATATCTGGGACGAACTATCTGGAACAAATAAGCATAGAGATATTGAGACTATTCTTCAGTCTCTTGATAAGAAAAAAATTAATGTTTCAAGAGCAACTTTATATAGAACAATTGATGTATTTGTCAAACATGGTCTATTAAAAAAGCTTACTTTAGATGATGGTAGATTTTTATATGAGCATAATAAAAAATCTATTAGCCCACAACATGATCATATTGTATGTGAAGATTGTGGAGAGATTTTTGAATTCTTTGATAATGGTATATCAAAGATTGAAGATAAAATTGCTAAAGATTTAGATCTTAAAGTCACAAAAAGAGTTCATCAATTATCTGCTGTCTGTACGGGTACTCAGTGTAACCATTCTAAAAATTAGCTTTTAAATGAAATCTATCCTTATTAGCAATCTAGTTTCTGGAATGAAGCTTCAAGGCTTCTATCTTTGTATAGAAAAAAAATCAAGAAGGAAAAAAGATGGCTCTATGTATCTTGATTTATTGCTACAAGATAAATCTGGAGTAATAAGAGCTCGTATTTGGGATAATGTCGAATCATTATCAAAAAAGTTTGATATAGGTAATCCTGTGGCTATTAAAGGGAGTACTTATAAGTATGGTGAGAGTATTTTTATTAAAATAAAAAATATCACAAGAGCATCTATTGAGAAATATGCAAAGTATGGTTTTAGTTCATCTGATTTGATACCAAGTTCAAAAAAAAATGCTAAACAGTTATGGATAGACCTTAGCAAAGAAATTGATCAAATATCTAAAATTCACTTAAAGCAATTGGTAAAGAAAATACTAGTGGACCATAAACAAAAATTTCAGATTTATCCAGCTAGTATTTCATATCAATATAATTATCAAAGTGGATTAATTGAACAAACTGTTTCATTGATTAAAATTTCTAAAATTTTAGGGAAGCATTACAAGGTAGATACAGACTTGCTGTTAACAGGAGCTTGTTTACATCAAATTGGAAAATTGTATTCAATTAATATGGGATTTTCTCAGGTAAAATCAAATGAAAGACGATTGGTGGGTAATGCTATACTCTCAAGAGATATTGTTAATAATTATATTAGAAAAGTAAAGCGTTTTCCAGATCAAGATAAAATAAGGTTAGAACATCTAATCTTATCTTATCAAGGTAGAAAAGAATGGCAAAGTCCTGTAGAACCTCAAACCTTAGAAGCTGTTTTGTTGCATACAATTAACTATATGGATTCACAGGTCAATGTTATGAGTAAAAAATGACTAATAAACTTATAATAGTTTATTTGTTAGTTACGTCGCTATTATTTGGACAAACCTATATTAGTTATGATTCATCAGATCAATTTGGAGTTGTTTTGGATAACAATCAGATTATTTGGGATAGTGATAAAAAGTTTGATGATTTATTGATTGATAGATCATCTACATATTTTAATAATAAGTTCTCTTCATTTGATTTTAATGATATGCCATCAGACTCTCTTTATGTAAAAAGTAAATTTCAATATGAATTTGGAGATTATGGTTTTGATAAATTAAATATTGGATTGAAAAAACATTCCGAAGAAAGTGATTTTGAATTTATAGCCATGAAGAAAAGTTTTTTTGGAACTTATTCGGAGTTTGCCAATCAAGATAGTAGCCCATTAAGTTTATTTTATAAAGTAGACTATACTACTAGTATACCGAACGGTAGTCTATATTTTTCTACAGGATACTTTAGAGAAGACTCAAAATTTCTTTTTGATACATTATTAGAAACTCATCAAAATAAAGAGTTCTCTTATTTTTTATCATTTACAGCTGGTAGTATTATTGATATAGATAGCTGGAAATATAATTTTGAGTTAAATCATATTGATAAGTATACCAATAGAGTTATTATTGAAGATAATATTAGTCATGAAGTTGATATTGAAAGAAATCGATTCAATATGAGCGCTAATAATGGAAGATATATGTCAATAACATCTTTTATTGATAATACGTATTATTTTGATCATAATACCAACAAAGGATATAGTAAAAATATATTACAATTATCAAATAGCAATGAAGTGCCTTTTGGAAATATTGCTTATGGTATTGATTATATCGCAGATAAGGTAGCTGCTAATATTGGATATGAAGCTACACTTGGAGTAATTGGATTATCTATATCTAGAAAGAATAAGCCCAATATGATTTTATTTGATGGAAACCAAACAATTGGAGGATATCTCTATGATCCCAAGAACAGTGAAGAGATACAGAATTGGGATTCATTAATCTTAAGTTATAAGCTAGATAAAAAGATTACTCTTCATTCAGCTCTCAAATTTACACAAGCTAATAATCTTCAAGGAGAAGATTTGCTATCTTCACAAATAATAGCTGACCTTAGTCCATACTTTTCTTTTTCAGATGATATGCTTTCATTACAAACAAGCATTCAAATACCTATAAAAGATAGTAAGATAGATATTATACATTATCATAATTTTTATGACAGTTTAATCAGTTCAAATAGATCTGATATATTAGATTTTAATTACCATTTCAAGACTTCATTTATTAATCAAAAACTTGGTATAGATGGAAAGCTATCATTAAGATATTTATCTCGAAATGACTCTCAATATTCCTTTAATTATTTTAGAAATATGCCAGTATCTAACATTGGTGTTTCCTATGATGAGAGTTATAATATTGGATTAGATCTAAACATATCTATTGCAGATGTTTTATTAACAGTAAGATTAAAGAATGCACTTCATAGGTTACCAATTGATGGAGACTATTCTATTAATAATACTGAGCTATTCAATCCAATGAACAGCCTCCTATCTTTTGGTATTATTTGGGAATTTGACGACTAAATCTTGTATTCCACTACAAGCTTAAGGCTTCTTCCTGGCTCAGGATAGTCCAACGTAGATTCAAATGTTTCATCAAGAAGATTATCAATTATCAAACTTGTTTTTAGTTCATTAAAATCTTTAGATACACTCAAATTTAGGATACCATAAGCATCACCATTTGTTTGAGGACTCCAATCAGAGCCATACTGTAGAATACGCTTTCCTGTATATTTATAATTGAATACCATATTCATACTCTGATTGAAATTATGGGATAAAAATATATTTGCTGAATAATCTGGCACATATAATAATTCCTTTTTTAAGTCATTGTCTTTACTGTTATACATATTATATGATACCTGTAATCGACTATTTGAAAATTCTCTAAGGTAGTTAATATTATATGTTGTTCGTGATGCAGAAGAAACATTTATAGGCTGATATTTATATGATTCATCAGGTTGCCATAAGATTAAGTTATCATAATCCTTTAGCGTTGCAGTTAAAGTAACTTTTCCAAAAGTAGAATTATTTGTCATATTAAAAGATAAATAATTACTCTCTTCTGGTTTTAAATCTGAATTTCCAGCGCTATATAATCCATCAGGCCAATATAAGTCATTCATTGTTGGAAATTGAAAAGATGAACCCGCATCTAATCCGAAGTCAAAATAAGATTGATTATCTTTCATCAATTGATCGATTGATTCAAAACTAACATTATAGGTTAATTTATCATTTTCAGATTGCTTGTCATATCGCATCGATGGAGATACTTTAAAATCTTTATCATTGTTAAGATAGTTTATAAGGAAGGAGGCAGAGCTAGAATTTACCTCTTGATTACTTAAGTCAGTGCTGCTGATCCTATCAGACTTTTGTTGTGCAGACAATCGATAGTCGAATGTATTACTTATTTCTTTTTGAAAATCAAGTCCAAATGACGATTGATTTAAATCATGCTCACTAAATATTGGGTAAGATTCAGTAGGATCATCAAATACTTGATTACTAGTTGATCGATTAATATATAATTTCAAGGAACTATTTACAAAAAACTTCATAAATGAAAGTCCATATAGTTCATATTTATCAGTTCTTGTTGCAAGGTTAGATGGAAAGCTAATACTGCCTGCTGCTCCTCTAGTATTTTCTGTTTTTAAAGAATTAATATTAATTATTAAGTCATCTCTAACAAGAAATTCTCTATTCATTGCAAAAAAAAATTGATCTAAAGAATTATTCTCTCTCTTTTTATTTAGATCAGTTACAGAGTCTTTATATTGATAGTCTCCATCATAACTCGTCTTACCTATCGTTATGGTTCTTTTTGAATTTTCCTTACCTATTGAATATGTCGCACCATATTGATTGAATCCATAGTCACCAGAACTATAAAAAATTCTATTTGGACTATTTTTAGTATTTATATCTAGCGTTCCATCAATTGATCCGGAACCATATGTTGTACCTGAATTTAATCTATAGTTTAGTGAGCTTAATGCGAATGATGGAAAAGCAGATAAATCTACTTGCCCATTTTGAGCATCAGTTAAGTCAACGCCATTGAATAGTACTTTTGTATGGCGAGCAAATCCTCCATCAAACGAAGCTGAGGTCACACCTGCATATCCACCATAAGTTCTTATTTCAAGGGAAGGTATTTGAGACAGAGAGCCATTATTTGAAAAAGATCCTAAATTATTACTTAAGCTTTTATTTTTTAAATATCTTGAATTGCTTTTTCCATAGACATTTACTTCTTTAAGATTCACATTTTGGTTTGATAATGTAAATACTTGAGATTCGTAGCTATCTAATTCTACAGTCTTACTTTTAAATCCAATTCTTTTCAATTCAATCTTTGAGTCACTACTAACTTCAATTACGAAAGAACCATTATCGCTTGTAGTGGTCCAATTATCATTTTGATCATCATTATGCAGCTCTCTTACAACTACATATGATAAAGGTTGACCATTAGTATCGATGACAATACCATTCAAAGTTTGTGAAAAAAGATTAGATATAAGTATTATCGATAATAAAATATAATATTTCATTATTACTCTCCTCCGAAGTTTAGGTTTTATTGTTTTAGTAAATAAGGTCTCCTGACTTATACCTATTAACGATTTAAAACCTTCTCCCAGCTTTCATGGAATGGCATTTATTAAATCTCAGTAATTACAGTAGCGGGGACTGCTCTAGAATTTCACTAGTATTCCCTACATTTACTCTGCAAAAGCTTAATGTTATTTTTATAAAATGTGAATGATTATTTTCATAAATTGTGTAAGCAATGAAACAAAATATTCCAAATTCAAATATCGAGAACAATGTTACTCTTGTATTAAATGCTAGCTATTTACCGCTTGCAGTATGTTCTTCTAAGCGTGCTTTATGTTTATATTTTTTAAATAAAATTGACGTGTTAATGAATTATGATCAGTATGTATATTCTCCTTCAACTCGAATAAAAGTACCTAGTGTGGTAAAGTTAAAGACATACGTACCTCACAATAGTCTTGATATGGTTTTAAACAAAAAGAATTTATTGCTTAGAGATAATGCATGTTGTCAGTATTGTGGATCAAAATCAAATCTAACAGTAGATCATATTGTCCCAAAGTATAAGGGCGGATCTGATACATGGAAAAATTTAATTGTAGCTTGTTCTCCTTGCAATGCAAGAAAGGGAAGTAGAACCCCAAAAGAAGCAAACATGAAATTGATGAAACAACCAAAAAAACCTAATAGATTCATGTACTTTAATCAGTTTGTAAAAGATAAAAATATAGGTTGGGAAGATTACTTGTTTATAAATAAAAATTAAAATGAATAAAAAAAGAATATTAAGCGGAGCACAACCATCAGGATTATTACATATCGGAAATTATTTTGGTATGATTGAAAGAATGATTGGTTTTCAAGATTCTTCTGACCTGTTTTGTTTTATCGCAAACTATCATTCGCTAACATCTATTAGCAATAAAGAAGAATTAGAAAAAAATACTTTTAATGCATTTTCAGATTTATTAGCGCTAGGACTTGATTCTGAAAAATCTACAGTATGGGTACAGTCTCATGTACCCGCAGTTACAGAATTAACATGGATACTGTCTAATTTTACAAGTGTTGGTTTGATGCAAAGATCAACATCTTATAAGGATAAAGTTGCAAATGGCTTAAGTCCTAATATGGGCTTATTCTCTTATCCTGTTTTAATGGCATCAGATATTTTAGCATTCCAATCTGATATTGTTCCCGTTGGAAAAGATCAAAAACAACACTTAGAGATGACTAGAGATATTGCTATAAAATTTAATAATACTCATGGACCAGTTTTTACTATTCCAGATATTGATATCGATGAAAGTAGTGAGATAATTGGGGGAATTGATGGTAGAAAAATGAGTAAATCTTATAATAATACTATTCCTATTTTTGGTAGTGAGGATTATATGAAAAATCAAATCATGAATATTGTAACAGATTCTGCTGGCTTGAATGAACCGAAAGATACAGATACTCCTCTTTTCAATATGTATGCATTATTTTTGAATGATGATGAAAAAAATGAACTTAAAGATAGGTATGCTACACCTGGTTTAAAATATATGAGTATAAAAAATGAATTATATGAACGTATAATGGACTATTTTTCTAAGCAAAGGGCTTTAAAGCAACATCATTTAGATAATCCGGATAATATTTTTGATCTAATGGAGGTGGGAAAAAAGAAAGCCGAACTTATTGCGTCTGACACTCTATCAAGTGTCAAAAAATCTATTGGAATGGTCTAGTCGGTGTTTAATGTAAGGTTAGAAAATTTTGAAGGTCCTTTAGATTTACTTTTATATTTTATTAAAAGAGATAAAATAGATATTTATGATATTCCAATTTCTAAGATTACATCAGAGTATATTGATGTAATTAATACCGCTAAAAAATTAGACGTTTCAATAGCTGGCGAATTTCTTTTTATGGCATCATTATTATTAAGATTAAAAACAAGAATGCTTCTGCCTAGACAACAAGATGAAGAAGGACTAGATATTGATGATCCAAGAATTAATTTAGTAGGCCAATTATTGCAGTATAAAAATTTTAGAAATATTGCACATCAGTTAAAGGGTATACATGAAGAGAATAAAGACATATTTTATCGTCCAAATGATAAGATTTCTTTTGAAAAAACAATTAATCCTTCAGATTTTTTAAATGAAGTAAGTCTATTCGATATATCAAAAATCTTTCAATCTGCTATTGATAATGCACCACAAGACAATTCGTTTACGATAGTAAGAGAGACTATATCTCTAGAGGAGCAAAAACAATTTATTATTTCTAATTTTAAAGATAAAAAAAATATTTTGCTTAGTAGCTTGATCAAGAAACTAGACAGTAAATTAGAAATTATTGTTACATTCTTGGCGGTATTAAATATGATTAAGGAGTCTGAGTTGATTTGTAAGCAAAAGAATACTTTTGAAGATATTCAAATAACATTAAATATTATTACAGCATGAATGAAAAGCAATTAATCATAGAATCTTTATTATTTGTTGCGTCTGAACCACTTCTGCAGTCTGATTTAAGTAAGATATTTGATGATAGCGATACTCCATCATTAGATGAAATAGTTAGCGAAATTAATATCAAGTATTCTAATCATGCCTTTGAAATTAAGGCTGTTGGCGAAGGTTATATGCTTGTAAGTAAAAAAGAATTTGAACCCTTTATATCAAAGTATGTTCCAACCAAAAAACTGATGCTGTCTAATGCTAGCTTAGAAGTGTTAGCAATTGTTGCATATAAGCAGCCTATATCAAGAATAGATATTGAGTCAATTAGGGGTGTAGATTGTAAAGGAGTGCTAAAAAATCTATTAAATAAAAAGCTGATAAAGATAGGAGGTAGGGATGATTCGTTGGGCAAAGCCTTACTCTATCATACTACCGATGAATATCTTAAGCACTTTGGGTTAGCAAGTTTATCAGAAATGCCTACAAGTAGTGAGATTGCTGAAATTGTAGATTCTGAAGATAATGGAATCACTAGTGAAGTTATTTAAATTTATTTCATCATCTGGAATTGTCTCTAGAAGAAAAGCACAAGAATCTATTCAACTAGCAATGGTTACTGTTAATAATACAGTAGTTATGGATCCTTTTTCTGATATTGATCCAGTGAAAGATACTGTAAGATTAGATGATCAAAAAATTATTTCAAATACCAAAACTACAACACTGGTTTTGTATAAACCTAAAGGGTTTATTTCTTCCAGAAGTGATGAGCTAGGTAGAAAGACAATTTTTAACCTAATTCCTAGAAAGCCTTTTCTAAATCATGTAGGTAGGCTAGATAAGGATACTACTGGTTTAATTTTATTAACTAATGATGGAGATTTATCTCAATTTTTAACTCATCCTAAAAATAAAATATCAAAGGAGTATATTGCACAGACAAATGAGATAATTAGTGAAAAAATTATTAAAAAAATTGAAAAAGGAATTTTTATTGGTTCTGGTGAAAAAGGAAGAGCAAAGATTATATCACAAGAAAAAATTAAAAATACAATTCATGTAAGCATGATTTTAAGGCAAGGAAAAAAGAATGAAATAAGAAGAATATTTAAATTTTCAGGTCTTAATTTGATTGCTTTAAAAAGAATAAAGTTTGGTAGTATTACATTAGATCAATTAAAAGAAGGACAATCAAGAGAATTAACAAAGAAAGAAAAGCAGTATTTGGATAAAATAACAAGAAAGGCATAAGATTTTAAACATCTTGGCATTTATTCAAAGAAAAACTAACTTTCTGAGCATTTTTATGGTAATAACAATTGACGGACCAGCAGGCGTGGGTAAAACTACTACCGCAAAAAAACTAGCAAGTAAGCTAGGGTATCAATATTTAGATACCGGTGCTATGTATAGGGCGGTTACATATTTTTTTGGACAACACTCTACAGATATCACCTCTGAAGATCAGGTTAAAAAAATGCTAGATATTTTAAATTTGGAGCTAGACTTTACATCGAACGATAGCATTACAGTGTTGTTAGATGGGAAGGATATCAGCTTATTGATTCGTAGCAAAGCAGTTACAGATGCAGTAAGTAAAGTTAGTGCATTACAATCTGTAAGAGAAAAAATGGTAAAAATACAGAAAGATACCGCGAAAAATGGTAACTTTGTTATTGAGGGAAGAGATATTGGAACAGTAGTTTTCCCAGATGTGAAGTATAAGTTTTTCTTGATTGCTGACTACGATACTAGAGCAAAAAGAAGATTTAAAGATTTTAAGAGAGTAAATGAGGAGTTAAACGTTAACAAAATAAAACAAGATTTGATAGATAGAGATCAGTACGACAGTAGTCGTAAACTTTCTCCATTGAAACAAGCAAAGGATGCAATTGTAATTGATACATCAAACTGCACTATTGATGATCAAGTGAATCAAATCTATAAACACATTGAAAGAAACTAAATAATATGAACGATCAAGCTAAACAAGACGTAAACAACGAAGTGGTAGAAGAAGCAGTACTAGAAGCAGTACTAGAAGCAGCGGTAGAACAAAAAGCTGATGAAAAAATATCAGAAAATCAACCAGTAGTAGAGCCAATAGTATCTGGTAAAAAAAGAATTAAAGATTATTTAAGTAAAGATTTATTTTCAGGAATTAAAGTTATTTCTGGCAAAGAAGATCAAGCTGAAATTGAAAAATTAGCTGATGGTGTTTTAGAGGAATATGAAAGTACATTTAATGATATATCAGAAAATCAAATTATATCAGCTAAAGTAATTGGTATTAGCGATAACGATGTTATGGTAGATATTGGTTTCAAATCAGAAGGTTTAATTAGTAGATCTGAATTCAATAATAAAGATTTGCCTGAGATTGGTTCTGACATTGATATATTCCTTGAAAAGTTTGAAGATACAGATGGCAATATTACCTTATCAAAATATAAAGCAGATTTTATTAAGAGATGGGATGAGTTAAGAACATTTGAAGAAACTAAAGAGCCTGTACATGGAAAGATCATTAAGCGTGTTAAAGGAGGTCTTGTAGTAGACTTAGGTGTCATACAAGCTTTCTTACCAGGATCTCAAGCTGATGTTCAGCCTATCAAGAACTTTGATGATTTAATTGGAAAAGAATTAGATTTTCAGATTGTAAAAGTAGATGAGATGAGAAAAAATCTTGTTGTATCTAGAAAAGCAATATTAGAAGAGTCTCTCAATGAAAAACGTCAAGAACTAATGACAAAGATTGAAGTGGGCGCACAGCTTCAAGGGTTAGTAAAAAATATAACTGATTTTGGAGCATTTGTTGATTTAGGTGGTGTTGATGGATTAATACACATTACTGACTTCTCTTGGGGAAGAATCAATCACCCTTCAGAGATTGTATCTATAGGAGATGAAATAACAGTTCAAATTATCGACTATAATAAAGAAACATCAAGAATATCTTTAGGCCTAAAACAGTTAGTGGATAATCCTTGGAAAACAATACCGGATAAATATAACATAGGAGATACTAACATAGGTAAAGTAGTTAGTATTATGAATTATGGTATATTCATTGAACTAGAAAAAGGTATTGAAGGTTTAATTCATATTTCTGAAATATCATGGACAAAAAATATTCAAAATCTTCAAGATAAATACAAAGTTGGTGATTCTTTAGAGTCAAAAATCTTGTTTATTGATGCTAACGAACAGAAAATTAGCTTAGGTATTAAGCAATTAACTGAGGATCCATGGAATAATATATCTTCACAAGTAAGTATTGGCGACAAAAAAGAAGGGGCAGTAAACAAAGTCACGAAATTTGGAGCATATGTAGACTTAGGAAAAGATATCGAAGGTTTCATAAGAAATACAGATTTCCACTGGACAAAAAATCCCTTACATCCTAAAGAATTTGTTAGTGAAGGCGATACAGTTGAATTTGTTATTGTGGATATATCAGATAAGGATAGAAAGATTTTAGTAAGTATAAAAGATCTTACTGAAAATCCATGGTCTGATATAGTTGCAAAATATTCTGCAGGAGATAAACTAAAAGGATCTATTTTATCTATAAATGATTCAGGTATTGCAGTAGATATGGGCGATGATATCAGAGGTCTTGTGCCTTCAGATAAAATTTCAAAAGAATTAAAGAAAGATTATTTACCTTCTATTGAACCAGGTGGCACTATCGATATATTAGTTGTTGAGGTTAACGAACAAGATAAGAATGTCATCTTAATGCTTGATCAACCTGATGCTGACTAATACTAATCAGATCAAAAGACTTTTATATTCTTTTGTTATTGCATTTATTTTTTGGTTTTTTATTAAGAGTGAAGATACTTATTCTGTAACAACGAAAATTCCTTTAGTTGCACGAAACCTTCAAGAGCAAAAAACATATAAAGAAGAAGTTCCAGAGAGTATTATTGTTACTTTAAAAGGCTCAGGAAGAGCATTTATTTGGCTTAGATTCTTTGATAGGTTTTATGAAGATTATAAAGCTGTTCTAGACTTGAGCAGTATTGCAGATGAATATGATTTTGAACTTGACCAATACTATAAGAATAATCCAGAAAAAATAGTATTACCCTCTTCTTTGGATTTAGAATTTGTTGAAGTTATCTCTCCTAGAAATATCAAAATTAATTTAGATCAATATTTAGTAAAAAAAGTACCAATTAAATCGCAAGTATCTATTTCAACAGAGGCAGGATATATACAAGTCGGAGATATAAGTTTTTTACCAGATTCTATTAGCATTGGTGGACCTCAAGAAGTTGTAGACAGTATCACATTTGTTAAAACTGAAAAAGATACTATATCAAATTTAATAGTATCAGTGGGTAGAGAACTATTAATTATAAACCCGGATAAGTTGGTTGATTTTGACCCAAAAAAGGTTGAAAGTTTTATTGATATTCAACCTATTAGTGAAACAATTATAACAGGAATTGCTGTAAAATTGATTAATAAACCTAGCGATATAAATGTTTTTGTTAATCCTGCTACAGTTTCACTTACTATTGTTGGAGGTTTGAATCAAATTGCTAGCACTCTGTCTACCGATATAGAAGTGTTTATTAATTTTGAAAAATCTTGGACTGCAGATAAACAATTTTATTCACCGGAAGTGAGAATTCCTGAGAGTATTATGGAATGGAAAGATTTATCTCCAAATAATTTAGAAATTCTAGTTATAAAAGAAATAAATTGATCGTTCTAGGAATAGAAACATCTTGCGACGAAACCGGTGTTGCTATATGTGACAATTCAACAATCATTTCAAGCTATACTAAGACCCAATCTATTCATACAAAATTTGGTGGAGTAGTGCCAGAAATTGCATCAAGAGAACATGAAAAATTCTTACCAGAAATTACTGAAAAAGTTCTGAAGGATTCTAAATTACAATATTCTGATTTAGAAGCAATTGCAGTAACAAGTGGCCCAGGATTGATGGGATCTTTATTGTCTGGTATCTCTTTTGCTAAAGGCATGTCGCAAGGTTTGAATATTCCTATTATCCCTATTAATCATTTAGAGGCACATTTAAATTCAGCATTTATTGAGTTTGAGACACTAGATCCTCCTTTTATTAATTTGCTTGTTTCCGGTGGTCATACACAAATATGGCTTGTCAAAGATTTATTTCAATATACTTTACTGGGTGAAACTTTAGATGATGCTTGCGGAGAGGCTTTTGATAAGGGAGCTAAAACATTAGGATTAAATTATCCAGGGGGGCCAGAAATAGAGAGACTAGCCACTAAAGGGGATAAGAGATTAATAAATTTTCCACGTCCTATTATTAATGATGGAACTTATAATTTCAGTTTTAGTGGACTCAAAACATCTTTAATTAATTGTGTTAATAAGAACAAATATAATCTAGATGATGTCGCTGCCAGCTATCAAGAAGCTATTGTTGATTGCTTGGTAGGAAAATTAAAAAATTGTATGGATGATTTAAATATTAATACTAGCATAGTATGTGGCGGAGTTGCTGCGAATCAACGATTAAGAGAAAAATTAAGTGCACTAGATAAAACTATTATTTTCCCTTCATTAAAGTATTGTACGGATAATGCGGATATGGTAGCATTTTTAGGAGAAAAAAAGATAAAAAATAATTCAGCTAGAATTGGTATCAATTTTTCTGCTTATTCTAGAGGTATGGTTGTTTAGCAATGAAAAATAAATATAAGATATTTTTATTATGGATGTCCATTGGTGTGGCTATAGGTTCAGCAATTTACGTTAACTCACTTTCCCTTTTCTTTTTTGCCGATGAAACTGATATTATTTCAGATACTATAATTCCAGAAACTATTGAATCAAAAATTTCAGAAGATATAGTAGATATAGCTATAAAGAATGTTATTGTATATCCAAATATTTTTGATAAAAGATCTATTTATATTGATATTGAAATTAATAATCAAAATGGTGATGAATTCACTCAAATTACACTATCTAATGGTGGAAAATTAATAGCATCAGATAAGATCAAATTATATAGGAATAAGCATACTTATTTTCAATCATTTCTTGTTAAAGATGATATTGATTTTAATAAAATATTTGATGTAAAAATTTCTAGTCTAAAATCAGAAGATAATATATCAAATAATAGACGTAGATTTACTACAAGTTTAAAGGCAGAAAAGCTTAATGTTGCTCTCATTAGCGGTACTTTAAATTATAATTCCAAAGCTATAATTAGTAAAATAGATAATAATTTTGATCATTTTTTTCCTGAACTAGATAGTTATGCGCATAATTTTGAAGATTTTTGGTTTAAAAAATATGATATAATTATTTTTGATAACTTCCCTGAAATGCCTGTTTCAGATCGATGGTTCAATCTTTTTATAAAGAAAATTTATTCAGAAAAGACCTCCCTAGTGATGTTTAAAGGCGATACGCAGGACTTAGACTCATTTGTCAAAATGGGACCTCTATTTGGATTAGATTTTGCGACAGAAAGCGAATTAAGGAATGTTGCTAAAAAAACTTTTTTCACTAAAAACCATTTTAAGTCTGTATTGATAAATGATGAATTTTTTTATAAAGAAGTATTGAATGGAAAAGATACATATTTTGACGAAGCAATTGAATGGGTATCCAAGAAAAAAGATCTAAAATATTCTTTCTTTCTAGGTAATAAAAATTATCATATTAATGAATCGGTATTTATATATGGTTTTGCGAATCGTGTTGATAAAGATAAAAGAGATTTCATAGTATATATTTACAAAAATGGAATATCTATAAAAAAAGAAAGATTATACTTAAACCCTGTATCAAATTATTATTTTAATCAATTCAAAATTTTAGATTCGGGAGATTATGAAATTAAAATTACCGATAAGGATAATTTTACTCTACAAACGATTAATTTTAATATCTTAGAAGAATTAACTAGATTATAACATATGATAGATATAAAAAATATAAGAGAGCAACAGTCTTTAATTCAAGATAGGCTTACAAAAAGAGATAAATCTATAAGTTTAGATAGTATTGTATCAGCTGATTTAAGTTTGAGAGAATTGACAAAAAAACTTAATGATTTACAATCTGATCAAAATCAACAATCAAAAGAAATTGGTATCTTAAAATCTCAAGGCAAGACTGATGACTCTGTTTTCGTAAAGCTAAAAGAATTATCAAATACTATTAAAGATCTTGAGGCAGAGCATCGCATTAAATCTAAAGACTTAAAGAGTATGCTTTTAGAGCTTCCTAATATTCCTCACAGTTCAGTGCCTATTGGAGCATCAGAAAAAGACAATGCTCTAATTAAGGACTGCGAATCAAAGAAAAAGATTAATTTTTCACCAAAGAGTCATGTTGATATTGCTCAGGATCTTGATTTAATTGATTTTGAAGCAGGAGCAAAGATTTCTGGTGCTGGATTTCCTCTTTATAAAGGCAACGGAGCATTGCTTGAGAGAGGATTACTTAATTTTATGATAGATTTTCATTTGAAGAACTATAATTATACAGAGTTTTTTACTCCATTTTTAGTAAAGCCAGATTCTGCTATAACAACAGGTCAATTACCAAAATTTGATGAAGATATGTATCATATAGAAAAAGATGAATTATATTTAATACCAACAGCAGAGGTGCCATTAACTAATATCCATAAAGATGAAATCTTAGAAGTATCTGATATCCCAAAATACTACTTAGCTAATTCTGCATGCTTTAGAAGAGAAGCGGGTTCTTATGGTAAAGATACCAGAGGCTTACTAAGAGTACATCAGTTTAACAAAGTTGAATTAGTAAAATTTGTACATCCAGATTCTTCATATGAAGAACTAGAATCTTTAAAAAATCAGGCAATAAAATTGTTAGATTTATTAGAGCTCGATTATAGAATTATAGAGCTATGTACTGGAGACTTAGGTTTTTCTGCCGCAAAATGCTATGACCTAGAAGTTTGGGCACCAGGTGAAGAAAAATGGCTAGAAGTATCTTCTTGCAGCAACTTTGAAGACTTTCAATCTAGAAGAGGAAATATTCGATTCAGAGATAAAAATGGTAAAGTAGATTATGTACATACACTTAATGGCTCAGGTCTTGCAACCCCAAGAATTTTTGCTGCATTATTAGAAACTCATCAAAATCAAGACGGTTCGATTACAATTCCCGTAGCTCTGCAGCCTTATTTGGGCCTAGCGGAGATTAAATAATTGAAAAAAATCTGGGTTTACCTAAACCTCTTTATATGGACATTTTTTTATGGCATAAGATCAATGTTCTCAATTTGGTTTTCAAAAAATAAAAGCAATTTCAAATATTATGGAATTAATTGGGGTAAGACACTAGGAAGGCTATTCGGTATAAAGCTGAGAATTGTTGGTAGAGAAAATTTTGATAATAATAAGCAGTATATTTTTGCACCCAACCATTCCTCAGTAATTGATTTTCAAGTTCTATTAATAGCAGTAAATCAATATCTAGTTTTTGTTGCTAAAAAAGAATTAGATAGAATTCCTATATTTAATACTATTATTAAAACAGCAGGATTTATTCTAGTAGATCGCAGAAATAACAAAGAGGCTATTAGGTCGTTAGAAAATTTAAGATTAGATATAAAAAAATATCCTCGTTCAGTTGCTATTTTTCCAGAAGGTTCACGATCAAAAGATGGAAATTTACAAGATTTTAAGAAGGGAGCTGCAGTGCTTGGAATTGATACTGGACTACCTATTATTCCTGTTGCTATTATCGGCTCATACAGCTGGTGGAATAGAGGATTATTTACAAAGAATCCAAATATTATAACTATTATTTTTGGCAATCCTATAAATACAAGCAACAGTTCTTATGAAGATCGTGATAAGATTACGATGGGTATTAAAGATCAAATTATTAAATTAAGAAATGAATAATCATCAATATCAATTAGATCATAGTATAGATGCTATTACATCGGATAAGCAGTGTAATAAAAAAATTGTATTTACAAATGGATGTTTTGATATCTTACATGTAGGACATATTAGATACTTATCTGAAGCGAGATCTCTAGGAGATATATTGGTTGTTGGTGTTAATTCTGATGAGTCCGTAAGAAATTTAAAAGGTCCATCAAGACCAATTAACTCTTTATCAGATAGAGCTTTGTTGCTTTCAGAATTAGTGTGTGTAGATTATGTTGTCAGTTTTAAGGAACAAACTCCATTAAAATTAATTAAAATGATTATGCCAGACATTCTAGTAAAAGGTGGAGATTATACATTAGATACTGTAGTAGGATCAAGTGAAGTCATTGATGCTGGCGGAAAAGTAGAATTATTAAAATTTCATGATGGATATAGCTCGACTAACTATATCGATAAAATAAAAAAACACTAGCTTGATTCTCAATTACTTTACAGATAATTTCCCTTCCCTATGAGATTGCTTAAATCATATATAATTTTAATGATGCTAACAGGTTATATCCTGGGACAAGATTCTAATATTCAAAAACCGAAGAAGCCATTCATGAATACTAGCGATGCAGCATTTTTGGGAAATGGTAATCGAATTACATCTATTCTAAATGAAGCAAAACAGTTTTTGTCAGATGCTGTGATTGCTGATGTGAATCAAGATACCGTAGAGGTCGTTTATAACATTAAAAGAATTTTTGATTTATTATCAGATGTGGAACAATTAGGAGTAAGAGAAGAATTAGATAAAATAGAATTTGAAAAATTTCAATCTGATTTTATTAAAATTTATACTACACGATTAAGTACAATAGGTAGTTCAACTCAATTTTTGACAGCAGACTTAATTCGTAGAGATATTGCTTCAATAACAAATGAAAATGAAGCAGTAGAGATGGGTACAACTAAATTCACTATTGTTGATGATACTGAGGGACATATTCCGCTTGTGATGAATTCGCAGGTTGAAAGCTATATTAGATATTTTCAAGGTAAAGGTCGTAAAGGATTTAATATTTGGCTTAGAAGATATGTTCAGTATAGAGATCTAATGTTGCCAATTTTAGAAGAAAACAATCTACCTGAAGAGTTGTTGGTCGTTTCTATGATTGAATCTGGACTTGACCCAAAAGCAGTATCGAGAGCTAAGGCGGTAGGATTGTGGCAATTTATGTATTCTACAGGAAAGCAATATGGACTAGAAAGAAATTGGTATATTGATGAGCGCCAAGATCCTATAAAATCTACAGAAGCAGCAGCCAAATATTTTAAAGCTCTATATAAGGAGTTTGATGATTGGTATTTAGTCTTAGCTGCCTACAATACAGGACCAGGAAGATTAAATCGTGCATTAAAACTCCATGAAACATCTGATTATTGGCAATTATATTCTCTTCCAAAAGACACTAAGAATTATATACCGTACTTTTTATCTTCTGCAATTATTTTAAAAGATCCGGCGAAATATGGATTTAAGATGCCAAAATTAAATACACTGAGATATGATAAGGTGACTATTGAAAAAAGTGCAGACTTAACTGTTATTGCAAAAGCTGCTGGTACAAAACGTAGTACAATTCAACGCCTTAATCCTGAATTAAGACAACCAGCAACACCATCCAATGGATCGTATACATTAAATATACCGTACGGAAAGAAAGATAGTTTTTATAAGAAGTTTAATGCCTTGCCAGATGAACAAAAATTTGCTATTCAAAAAATAGAACATCGTGTTAGAAAAGGAGAAAATTTTATATCTATTGCTTCTAAATATCGCGTATCTGTGGCAGATCTACAGACTATTAATAATATTAATAATATTAATAAATTATCTATTGGTCAGCGTTTAAAAATTCCAGTTAAAGGTGGCGTATATTCCAATTACCCAGAAAAAATTATATATAAGGTAAAAAGGGGCGATACTTTAGGTCATATTGCAGAAAAACATAATACTAGAGCCGCTGAAATTAGAAAATGGAATAATATGGGAAATACTTCTAGCATCTATCCTAATCAGAAATTATCATTATTTGTAAATAAGAAACCAGATGAGGACACTCCGAGTAAAAATGTTTATATTGTCAAGTCTGGTGACACCTTAGGTGGGATAGCCAATAAGTATGATTTAGAAGTGAGTAAGATTAGGGAATGGAATAGTATGAGAAGTAATTCTTCTAGAATTTATCCCGGTCAAAAACTAACTTTATTTGTAAAATAAGAATTTAATGGAGAATTAATAGTATGATTAAACAAGATATAGTAGATAACGTTTCAGAAAAAACAGGATTAACAAAACTGGAAGTTGAAGCCGTTATTAATACATCTTTTAAAGAAATTATTATGACATTAAGTAAAAATGAGAAAATTGAATTAAGAGGATTTGGGACGTTTGCAGTCAAGCATAGATTGCCAAAGAAAGCACGTAATCCAAAAACGGGAGATCCTGTTTATTTACCAGAAAGATATGTTCCGGTATTTAAACCTTCCAAACGAATGAAAACAACTGTAAACGATAAACTAATTGATTATTAAATAGGAGTAATTGATGCCTTGCGGTAAAAAAAGAAAAAAAAGAAAAATGAATACACATAAACGTAAAAAACGTTTGCGTGCAGACAGACATAAGAAAAAAAATAAATAACTAAAATGAAACCGAAAAGTTTTGCTATTTGGGCAAATCCTGGAAAAAAAGAAGTTCCAGGATTAGTCCATGAAGTTATGTTGTGGGCAAAAAATAATGATATGAAATTATTTTTGCCTAACAGCTTAGAGCACCTAAAAATTGCTCCAAATCATCCTAATACTTACGACTCTTCTAATCCACCTAATGTTGATTTTTTACTATGTCTAGGTGGTGATGGGACTCTTATTGCTGGAGTAAGAATTTTCAGTAACCCTACTGTCCCTGTTTTGGGAGTTCATATTGGTGGACTAGGATTTCTTGCACAAATTACCCCTAAAGAACTAACTGAAAAGTTAGATATGATCAAAGAGGAAAAATTTACTACTCAAAAGCGTTTAGTATTAAATGCTAAACTTTCTAATGATAAAAATCCTTATTTTGCAATTAATGATTTTGTTGTTCAGAATGAGACGTCCTATAGAGTTACTTCACTCTCTTTGTATATTAATGGAAAACACGTTAGTGATTATAAATCAGATGGTATTATTATTAGTACACCGACGGGATCTACTGCGTATTCCCTATCTTCAGGTGGTCCAATTGTACAGCCTGATGTATTTTCTATAATAGTAACTCCAATTGCACCGCACTCTCTGACTTCACGACCATTAGTTTTACCAGCAGATGTTGATATTGAATTTCAATTTAATGGCGATTCTGAAAAAGAACTGAAATTGATTTCTGATGGACAAAATATTAAAAATTTTACCAATGATTCAACTGTAAGAATCTCTCAAGCAAATCATCATTTAAAATTTATCACTTTTGAAGATTATGACTATTATAAAACATTAAAAACAAAAATGGTTTGGGGAAAAAGAGGTTCATAGTGAGTAGAATCTATAATATTATCATTACTTGTTTTTTTATAAGTATTCTTAATGCTCAAAATATTATTCCATCAAAAGACGAGGTAATGAATCCCGCCTATACAATTGCTAAAAAAGAAAACAAAAATGTTTTCCTAATGTTTGACGCTTCATGGTGTACTTGGTGTAAGCGCATGGATCAGAATATGAATAACAGTCTATGTAAAGATTTTTTTGATGATAATTATGTTACAGTTCATTTAGCAGTAAACGAATCTGAAGAAAATAAAAAACTTGAAAATCCCGGTGCAGTTGATTTTTATAATTCGCTGAGAGGAGATGCGCGAGGCATTCCTTTCTGGGTTATATTTGATAGCAATGGTAATATTTTAGATAATTCTTTAGACCCTAATGGTAATAATATAGGTTCGCCGGTAACTAAAGATGAAGTCAAGGCGTTCACGAGTATTCTTAAAGCGACAAGCAAATTAAATGAAAAAGATTTAGATATAATTACAGAAGTATTTTGGGATAAAAACAGATAATTAATTTTAAAAAGGGAAAAAATATGGCTAATTCAATTTCGTTAAAAACAATAGAGAAATTTCAAAAAAAATGTGAATCAGATAATCATGTTAAAGTTATAAGAAATGCAATGATTCGTACTGATTTAAGTGATTTAACTATGAATTGGGATAGTTATAGAAATATAAACCATTCTTTTTCTAATGTTGTAAAAGGAGAAATGCCAGTTACTAATCAAAAATCTAGTGGAAGATGCTGGGGATTTGCTGGACTGAATTTATTTAGATTTTATATCGGTAGAAAACATAATTTGAAAAATTTTGAGTTTTCTCAGAGCTATTTTATGTTTTGGGATAAACTAGAAAAAGCAAATTATTTTTTAGAATGTATTATAGATTCTTCGTCTGAAGATTGGAATAGTCGAATGGTAATGCATCTTCTTTCAAATCCAATTGAAGATGGAGGACAGTGGGATATGTGGGTTAGTTTAATTGATAAATATGGCGTTATTCCGCAGTCAGAAATGTCAGAATCATTCTCATCGAGCCAGTCAGCTACAATGAATCGAATGATTGCTCGCAAACTTCGTGAAAATGCAAAAGATTTGCGTCAAAATATAGGTAAAGGCGTTTCAGGAGACGATTTAGAATCTATTAAAACAGATATGTTAGAGGAGATCTATAAGATGCTTGCAATGCATATTGGATCACCTCCAACTTCATTTAATTGGCAAGCTCATGATAAAAAGAAGAAGTTTATTAGTTTTGAAAATTTAACTCCTAAATCTTTTTTTGATAATCATGTTGGATTGAATCTTGATGAATATGTATGTCTTATCAATTGTCCTATGGAAGATAAGGAGTATAGAAAAGTTTATACTGTTGAAGCACTTGGAAATGTTGTTGAAGGAAATTCAGTTCGATATCTTAATGTGACAAGCGAAGAAATGAAAGTTGCATCAGCGAGCTCTATTAAAGATAATCATCCAGTATGGTTTGGTTGTGATGTTGGAAAGCATTTTGATAGAAAAATAGGAGTCATGGATATAGATTTATTTGACTTCAATTCTTTTTATCAATCAAAATTTTCTATGAATAAAGCCGATCGTTTACAGTATGGAGAAAGTCAAATGACCCATGCAATGCTTTTTACTGGAGTAGATTTAGATGCCGATGACAAACCTATCAAATGGCGAGTAGAAAATAGTTGGGGTGATAAAGTTGGAGAGAAAGGTTATCATATTATGTCAGATCAATGGTTTGATGAATATAATTATGAAGTTGTTGTACATAAAGATTACCTATCTGATGACTTATACAATCTTTATAAGAACGAAGAAGCTATTCCTTTAAAGCCGTGGGACCCAATGGGTTCTTTAGCAAAATAGTTTTAAATGGATACGATTAGTCACGCATTTTGGAGTAGAGGGCTATTCGGCTATCGAGACCATAAATGGTTGGCAGTTTTTTTTGGAGTAATGCCAGATCTAGTCTCTCTTGGACTTCTATTTATTATAAAGTTGTTTAATGGGATACTTAATTATGGTGCATTACCAAAACTAGAAAACCTTTTTCAGCTAGCACCTTATCCCGACTATCCTGATTGGCTCTTTTTTATGGACAATCTTTCGCATAGCTTTGTTGTATCATTTACATGTATTGCTATTATTTATTTTATAAAAAGAGATTTTGTTCTTCCAATGCTCGCTTGGCCATTTCATATAATGCTAGATTTTCCATTCCATACAAAAGAATTCTTTCCAACTAAGATATTTTGGCCAATTTCTGATTTTTCATTTGATGGTATTTCTTGGTCGAGTCCTGAAGTATGGTTTCCAAATTTAGCAGGAATTATTTTACTATTTTGGTATAAGAAAAAAAATAGATAATTATTTATCGACTAAAAATTTTACTAAAAATATTTTTAATAATATATCCTGCCATTTTAGGATTCTCTTTTAGTCGCCTAATAGAATAATCATACCAATTATCTCCATAAGGAACATATACACGTACTTTATTACCTTCTTTGATTAATTGTTGGAGCTTTTTCTCCATTGGTACTCCATGTAAGATTTGAAATTCATATTGACTGGTAGAAATTTTATTCTCTTTAATCCATATATATAATTTATCAATTAGATATTCATCATGGCTGGCAATTCCTACATATGAACCTTTTATAAGTGCACGCTGAACTAGTGCAATATAATTATCTCTTATTTTTTGATAACCCCTGTAAGCTATATTTTCATTCTCAACATATATACCTTTACAAATTCTGACATTAAACATTTCATTAGCTAATGTATCTATATCATCCATCGATCTATGCATGTAAGCTTGTAGTACGATCCCAACATTAGAATAATTTTCAAATGCTTTTTTATATAGATTAATTGTTTCTGATGTATATGGTGAATTTTCCATATCAAGACGTAAAAAATTATCATGTTTTTTTGCAGCATCTATTAGGATCATTAGATTATCTTTAACCAAATCATATCCCAAATCTTGACCGATATGAGTTAATTTGATAGATAGGTTTGCATCTAAGTCTTGTAGTGCAATTCTATCATATAAATTTGCATAGCGTTTAGTAATTTCAGCCGCCTCTTCCTTTGTTGCTACATGTTCTCCTAAAATATCAATGGCAACATCATACCCCTTATCATTTAACTTTTTTACATTAGTTAACATTTCATCATCAGTAATACCTGCGATGTAAGGAGATGCCACAAGACGAACAAAAATCTTTGGCAAAAAAGGAATGATTTGAATTATCAAATAATTTATTAATTTCATACCAGATAAATTTAAGAAATAAACAAATTAATGAAAGCAGTATTAAAATGAAGGCAGTATTAATTATAGGAGGAGCGGTATCAGGTTCAACCGCTGCAAAAAAATTGACAGCAGAAGGAATTCGTTGTGTTGTCATTGATCAAAACCATATGCCCTATGGAAAAATTGAAGATGGACTTCCAAGATGGCATGATAAGCAACGTACTAAAGAGTATTTCAAAATTGACGATATTATGTCCCATGAATTAGTAGATTTTGTTCCGCTTACTAGATTAGGTAAAGATTTAGATTTTAAAGATATCTATGATATAGATTGGAGTTGTATTTATTTTGCAAACGGTGCATGGAACGACAGATCTTTCCCGTTTACTGAAATCGAAAAATTTTCAAACTTTTATTATCAGAATCCATTTGTGTACTGGTTTAATCACTATCATGAAGCTAGCTATAATGGACCTTCAGTAGATGTTAGGGATAATGCTTTGGTAGTAGGCGGAGGACTTGCGTCTATTGACGTATGTAAAATTATACAATTAGAGCTAGTAAAGCAGAAGGTTGAATCACAGATTGAAGGTTTTGATATTGTTGAAATGGAACATAAAGGTGTTGCAAAATATCTAGAGATGCATGACATAGATTATAATATGTTGAATATTCATGGAGCTACTCTTGTATATCGAAGAGATGTAGAAAATATGCCTTTGACAACTATTCCCGATAATGCAGATACTGAGATGGTTGCAAAGCGTAAATTAGCTCGAAGAAAAGTTCTTGAAAATATGCAAAATAAGTTTTTGTTTAATATTGCAGAATGTACTCAACCAACTGGATTGCACGTAGTGGATGAGAAGTTAGAAGGTCTTAAAATTATTAAGAATGAGATTATAAACGGAAAACCAGTTGCCATTGAAGGGTCAGATGATACTTTAAAAGGAAGTATTATAATAAGTTCAATCGGAAGTCTGCCAGAACCGATTGAAGGAGTGCCTATGGATGGCTCAACATACAATATTGTTGATAAAGAATCTGGAAAATTTGATAAACTAGATAAAGTTCATGGAATGGGTAATGCTGTAACTGGTAAAGGTAATATTAAAGCTTCTAGAGTTAGCGCAAAAACAGTAGGAGATTTAACAATTGACTTACTAGAAGATGTAAGTTCAGAGACGATTAATGTGATTGATAATAAAGTCAAAGCTTGGCAAGAAAAAGTATCCTATGATGGAAATTATTTTGAATGGAAAGCTAAAAAATAACTTTTTTTCTATTTACTTAAATATTATCTAGAACTCACCCATCTTTTTTATTACTTTCTCATGTCCGGAATAAGGGTCAAACTAAGCACCTACATTTATGCTAAAAATAAAAGTTAAAAAAGGTCATAATATTAACATTGCTGGAGTCGCATCTAGAGAAATTTTGGCACCTCAAAAAAATAATACTGTTTCTTTATCTCCTGAAAATTTTAGATACATCAAACCAAAACTTCTAGTTAAAGAAAATGATACTGTAAATCTAGGAGATCCTATATTTTTTGATAAGTTATCTCCTACAGTTAAATGGCCAGCAATTGCATCTGGTAAAATTTCAAAAATTATTTATGGAGAGCGAAGAGCGATAAAAGAAATTATTTTTAGTGTTGATCCTAGTCTTGAAAATAAAGACTCTAATGTTGAGCAAAAAAAATTATCTAATAAGGATGATATAGTTAATTATTTATTAGAAAAAAATATGTGGCCTTTTATTACACAAAGACCATTTAATAAAGTTGCAAACCCTTCAGATAATCCAAAATCTATTATTGTTAGCTTGGCAAATACTGCCCCTCTTTCAGTTGATTATAATTTTACATTATTATCAAATAAAGATACTATTATTAGCGCTCTAGCAAATTTAAAGAAATTGACAGAAGGAAAACTATTTGTAGCTGTTAACCCTGGCGAATTTGATTATCTATCTGACTTAGATTTTGTAGATGTTGTTCAAGTAGAAGGACCACATCCAGCTGGTAATGTCGGAGTTATACTTAATAATATTAGTCCTATTAATAGTAAAGATGTTGTTTGGACAATACAGGGACACCATTTACCTATTCTTGGCAAATTATTCTCTGATGGTGTGTTTGATCCATCTATTACTATAAACCTAAGTGGGCCTGTCGTAAATAATCCTTCTTATTTTAAATCAAGAATTGGTGCTTCATTAGAATCTTACTGCAAAGGAAGTTTATCTACAGATCAAGTAAGAATTATTTCTGGAGATGTGCTGACAGGAAAAGAGTCTATGATGAATGGATATTTAGGTTTTTATCATTCTTCCATTTCTGTAATTGAAGAATCTTTTGATAGATCGTTTATAGGTTGGTTACATCCTGGAGGTTCATCAAAGTACAGTATTTTTAATGCATATTTCGGGAGTAATAAATCTCCTTACAATTTTACAACTCTTCAAAATGGTAGTCATAGAGCTTTTGTTCCTATAGAAGCATGGGAAAAAGTATTTCCAATGGATATCTATATCAATGCTTTGCTCCGTAGTATTGAAGCAAATGACTTTGAAGAGATGGAAAAATTAGGCATTTATGAATGCGATGAAGAAGATGTGGCATTATGCTCATTTGTATGTCCAAGTAAAACTGATGTAGGTGCAATAATTAGAAAGGGACTAGACACAGTCTATTTTGATCAATAAAATGAATTTTTTAAAAAAAATATTAGCAGAATCTGGTAAACTCTTTGAAAAGGGAAAACCCTTATCATTTGCATACCCTCTATGGGAAGCTACTGATACAATATTATTATCAACAAATTCTCAAAATAAGTCAGGTCCACACATTAGAGATAATATGGATATTAAGAGAACAATGTTTTTTGTCGTTATTGCTCTAATACCATGTTATTTATTTGGAGCTTATAATATTGGATATTTGCATTCAGCAGCTATGGGTGTCCCTAGCTCGATCTTAAGTGATTTTATATTAGGGATGACTTACGTTCTACCGATTTTAATTGTTACTTTTATAGCGGGAGCAATTTGTGAAATTACCTTTGCAGTTATTAGAAAGCATGAAATTAATGAAGGATTTCTTGTATCGTGTGCACTCATTCCATTGACAATGCCACCAGATATTCCATTATGGCAATTATTTATGGGAACTTGCTTCGGAATTATAATTGGAAAAGAAATCTTTGGAGGTGTCGGTACTAATGTATTTAATCCGGCATTAACTGCACGTGCTTTTATGTACTTTGCTTTTCCAACAAAAATTTCAGGTGAGAAAGTATGGGCTGTAGGTCCTGATGGTTATACTGGAGCAACTGCACTTTCAATACCAGCAAATCCAACAGAATACGATACGGCAACAAATTTATTTAATCAAGTTACACAGTTTGATTTTTCAACACTTAATCTATTCTGGGGATTAATTCCTGGATCTATAGGGGAAACCAATAAGCTTCTAATTCTTTTAGGAGGATTATTTTTGATTTATTGTGGTATTGCTTCATGGAGAATTATGATAGCATCAGTATTAGGTTTAGTATTTACCGCCGGACTATTTAATCTTTTAGCAGATTATTCAACGAATGCTATGCTAACTATTACGCCACTACAACATATTCTAATTGGCAGCTTTTTATTTGGAACAGTATTTATGGCTAGCGAACCGGTAACATCTACACATACCAATAAAGGAAGATGGATTTATGGATTTATGATTGGAGTGTTAACAGTGATTATCAGATCTGTAAACCCAGCTTATCCTGAAGGAGTAATGTTGTCGATATTAATTATGAACATGTTTGCACCATTAATAGATTATTATATAGTTAAATCAAACATCAATATGAGACTTTTGAGAAATGCATAGTAACAATTATACATTAGGTTTTGTTTTTATTGTGACTGTTATTTTAGGAACACTACTGTCATTCACAAAAGAAAATGTTAGGGATCTACAAGAGTATAATCTGAAGGCAGATGTAAAGAAGAATATTTTACGATCACTAAATTTTGTGGAAACAGAAAGTGAGCCCTGGTCTAATGAGGTTGTAGAAAGAATATTTAATAAAAATGTTCAAGCATTTTGTGTTAATACAAATGGAGATCTTGTTGATTGTATTCTTGAAGAGGTTGATACTGAGAGAAATATTGAAGTATTACCAGTCTATTTAAAAGTTGTAGATAATAAAACTGAAGGAATTGCAGTACCTGTTGCTGGGAAAGGATTATGGTCTACAGTGTTTGGTTATATTGCATTAGAACCTGATACAGATACTGTTCTTGGTATTCAATTTTATAAGCATGGTGAAACTCCAGGATTAGGGGGAGAAGTTGAAAAGGCTTGGTTCACAAATAATTTTGTGGGTAAAAAAATTAGATCTAACGGTGATAAAGTTATTGGTATAGAAGTTTTGAAGGGCAAAGTTGACTCTTCTGATCCTTACTCTATCCACCAAGTTGATGGTATTTCAGGTGCAACTGTAACAGCCAAAGGAGTAGGTAGCTTTCTAAAGGAAGATTTAGGAAGATATGAATCATATTTTAATAAGGTAAGAGCTGATGGAACTATTTAATTCAGAATCAAAGAAAATTATTAACGATCCAATAAACGTTAATAATCCAATCTCATTACAGGTTCTTGGAATTTGTTCCGCTCTAGCTGTAACAATTCGTTTAGATCAAGCTATTATAATGACATTAGCAGTGATTTTTGTATTATGTTCATCGAATGTAATTTTATCTCTTATTCGTGACTATATCCCTTCTCGAGTTAGAATTGTAATTATGTTATCTATTATTGCATCCCTTGTTTCTGTAGTCGATGAATTATTACAGGCCTATTTATATGATATGAGTAAGCAGTTATCAGTATTTGTTGGTCTAATTATTACTAATTGTATCATTATGGGAAGAGCAGAGGCATTTGCATTAAAAAATGGGCCTTCAAAAGCATTTTTAGACGGACTTGGTAATGGTCTTGGATATGGAATGATCATTATTATTGTATCATTTTTTAGAGAATTATTTGGTGCAGGTACTATTACTTTACCTGATGGCGGTGCAGGTTATTTGCTGTTCAGTATTCCTGAAGCTTGGTATGCAGCAGGCTATGAAAATATTGGCTTACTAGTATTGTCACCCGGTGCATTTTTTATATTAGGACTAGTTATTTGGACGCAAAGAGAAATTTTTGGAATTGAGGAAGGTGAATAATGAGTGGTTTTGAAGAGTATCTAAGTATTTTTACTAAAGCGGTATTTATTGAGAATATTGTTTTAGCATACTTCTTAGGACTATGTTCATTCTTAGCTATTTCTAAGAGCATAGACGCCTCTGTTGGTATTGGAATGGCTGTAGTTGTTGTTTTAACTATTACTGCTCCTATCAATTGGTTTATTTATGAATTCTTATTAGCTAAAGGTGCGTTGGTTTGGTTAAACCATTTACCATATGGTCTTAGTCTTAACTATGATTTTTCTAATACAGATTTAAGTTTTTTAAAATTGATTGTCTTCATTTCTGTAATTGCAGCGATGGTACAATTAGTAGAAATGTTTATGGAGCGCTTTTCTCAGTCTCTATATAATAGCTTAGGAATCTTTCTTCCTTTAATTGCAGTTAATTGTTCAATATTAGGCGGTTCTTTATTTATGGTGGAAAGAGAGTATAATGTTACTGAGACAATGGTATATGGTTTTGGTTCTGGAGTTGGTTTCTTTCTAGCTATTGTGGCATTAGCATCAGTGAGATATAGATTACGCTATTCTAACATACCTCCAAGATTAAGAGGAGTAGGAATGGCAATGCTATTAACAGGGTTACTTTCTATGGCATTTATGGCATTCTCGGGGATTGATTTATGATGAATGATGTTTTTATCGGTGTAGTAGTTTTTAGCTCAGTGATCCTTTTATTAGTTATTGTATTGAATGGTTTGAGTAATATTCTATTGCCTCAAGGTGAAGTGACGATAGTTATTAATGACGATCCAGACAAATCTATAACTGTTGATACTGGAGGAACAGTATTATCTGCCTTAGGAGCGCAGAATATTTATTTACCATCTGCGTGTGGTGGTCAAGGTACCTGCTCTCAATGTAGATGCCAAGTAGTTGAAGGTGGGGGAGATATTCTACCTACCGAAGCAGCGTATATCAATAGACAAGATCAAAAAGATAATTGGAGATTAGGTTGTCAGGTAAAAATTAGAAATGATATGAAAATTCAAGTTCCAGATGAAATTTTCAGTATTAGAAAATGGGATGCAGTTGTTAAGTCTAACGACAATGTAGCAACGTTTATTAAAGAATTAATTCTTGAACTTCCAGAGGATGATCCTATTGTTTTTCAATCAGGTGGATATATCCAAATTGATGTTCCTCAGTATAAAGATTTAGATTATAAGAATTTTGAAATACAAGATATGTATACTAGCGATTGGGATAAATTTGATATATGGCAGTATAAAGCTGAAAATAAAGAACCAGTATTTAGAGCTTATTCTATGGCGAATCATCCAGCGGAGGGTAATATGATTATGTTAAATATACGTATTGCTAGTCCTCCACCTAATAATCCGAATGTTCCTCCGGGAATTGCATCTTCTTATACTTTTAATTTGAAAGAAGGAGACAAGGTAACTGTGTCGGGACCATATGGAGAATTCTACATTAAAGATACGGATCGTGAAATGGTATATATTGGAGGTGGAGCAGGAATGGCTCCATTAAGATCTCATATTTTTCATTTATTAAAAACAGAAAAGACAACACGTAAAATTTCCTTTTGGTATGGCGCTCGATCTGAAAAAGAAATGTTTTATGATGACGAATTTAAAGCTCTAGCCAAGGAGTTTGATAATTTTACTTATCAAGTAGCTCTCTCAGATCCTCTTCCAGAAGATAATTGGGATGGTCCTGAAGGGTTTATTCATCAAGTTGTTCATGATATGCATCTCAAGAATCATGAAGATCCTACTGAATGTGAGTATTATTTGTGTGGTCCGCCTATGATGATTAGTGCTGTCCAAAACATGCTTTGGAATTTAGGCGTTGAAGAAGATATGATCGATTATGATGATTTTGGGTAATAGATCTTACTTATGTATTTTATTTTTAATTAGCTGTAACTCTCTAGAAGAATCTTCAAAAAATAATTCTTTTCACTTCCCAACAATCTCTGGTAGCACTATGGGAACTACATACACAGTTAAGTATGGTACCAAGATTAAAAATAATAAAGATATCCAAGAGAATAAAAATAGAATTGAGGAAATTTTAAGAGATATTAATATGCAAATGTCCACCTATATTAGCGATAGTGAAATCTCAAGATTTAATACAACTAAGAATATAGAATGGATGGATATATCTGAAGACTTTGCTTTTGTAGTAAAATCTTCATTTAAATATTATAAAATATCTGATGGGCTTTATGATATTACTGTGATGCCATTAGTTAATCTTTGGGGTTTTGGTCCAGATAAATTTCTAGATATTCCAACAGTTGCTGATATAGATAGTGTTTTATCATTTATAGGTCAAGATTTAATTGAAATTCAGGATCACAAGATTAGAAAGAAAGATCCTAGAGTTCAAATTGATTTAAGTTCTATAGCTAAAGGTTATGCTGTAGATAAAATTATTGAAAGCTTAGGCTATGATAATATTTTTGTAGAAATCGGTGGAGAAGTTAGAGCAAAGTCAAATGGAAAAATTTGGAATATTGGTATTAATACTCCATCAATAGACAATATATCTAATGAAATAGATTATATTGCTCCAATTGAAAATGGATCTATTGCAACGTCAGGTAACTATAGAAATTTTTATTTTGATAGAGATAACAGATTCTATCATCATCAAATTAGTCCTTTAACAGGCTATCCTATCATGTCTAAACTAGCATCTATATCAGTATTTACTACAACATCATGTATGGAAGCAGATGGCCTAGCAACCTCTCTTTATATGATGAGCCCTAATGATGTTCAAAGTTTTTTTAAAGAAAATGAATTTGAAGGATTAATGATTTTTGTTGAGCCAGATATGAGTTTTAAGCAAGTAGTCTCAGAAAATTTTCCTAAGAATTAAATATTATTTTCACAACGATCTGGTTCACCGCCACAGATTTCGCATCCGTCAGGAGAGTCTCCACATGCTTTTTTAAGAGGTCTATTTTTAAAAATTAGTCCAATATTCATAGCTAAGGCACATAGTCCAAATATTATAATTACTATTAAGTATTCCATTCAGCAAATTTAAATAATATTTATTCGATTTTGGTCATTTTTTATATTGATTTGATTTAAATTGTTTTTTATGGAATTATTAAATCATCCAATAGGTATTGCATCTCTAATTTTATTCGTGATTGCATATGCATTCGTAATGACAGAAGAGGTCACACATCTAAGAAAATCAAAACCTGTTTTATTTGCAGCTGGTGTTATCTGGGCAATGATAGCTGGAGTTGGAGCGAAGCGTGGTCATTCAGAGCATGTAGAAGAAGCAATTATGCATGCATTTTCTGAATTTTCTCAATTAATGTTATTTCTTTTAGTCGCTATGACATTCATTAATTCGATGACAGAACGAAATGTATTTGAAAAATTAAGATCAAGATTATTAGCTCAAGATTATTCTTATAGAAAATTATTCTGGATTACTGGTTTTATGGCATTCTTCTTATCTCCAATAGCAGATAATTTAACTACAGCTTTAACTATGTGTGCTGTTGTGATGGCTGTTGGGGTTGGTAACAAAAATTTTGTTAGTATAAGTTGTGTTAATATTGTTGTTGCAGCCAATGCAGGAGGGGCATTTAGTCCATTTGGAGATATCACAACTTTAATGGTATGGCAAGCAGGCTATGTAGAGTTCACACAATTTTTTGCATTATTTATTCCCTCTTTAGTGAATTTTGTAATTCCGGCTTTCATTATGAGTTTCTTTATTAATGGTTCATCTGAAGATGTTGATAATAATCCGGTTCAATTAAAGCGTGGTGCAAAAACTATTATACTTCTTTTCTTAATAACAATACTTCTAGCAGTTTCATTTGAAAATTTTCTTCATATTCCACCTGTCTTTGGAATGATGACAGGATTTAGTTTATTACAATTTTTTGGTTATTATTTGAAGCGTACTTATTCCGCACCGACAACTATTTCAAGAGATGGATCAGATCAACCTTTTGGAGTTTTTAAACAAGTAGCTCAAGCAGAGTGGGATACACTACTTTTCTTTTATGGTGTAATTATGTGCGTAGCAGGATTATCTGAAATAGGATATTTAGCAGTATTAAATACTTCTCTTTATGACGGATTAGGTTTTACAGCAGCTAACTCATTTATGGGTATTATCTCAGCTTTAGTAGATAATATACCCGTTATGTTTTCTGTTATTCAGATGCATGATACAACAACAATGAGTCTAGATCAATGGCTACTAATCACCCTAACTGCAGGAGTCGGAGGAAGTTTACTATCAATTGGTTCTGCTCCAGGAGTTGCGTTGATGGGACAAGCAAAAGGTGTATATACTTTTTCTAGTCATTTAAAATGGTCAGGAGTTATTTTTATTGGCTATGTCGCTAGTATTTTAACACATTTATTAATCTGGGATCTTCTTTAAATGCGAATTACTAAAGTAACTACTAGGAATGGAGATGGTGGAAAAACCGGTTTAGCACGAGGTGGTTCTGTTTATAAAAATGAAGCTATTATTCACGCTTTAGGAGATATTGATGAGCTTAGTAGTGTAATAGGTGTATGCAACACCGCTTGCGATGATCAGTCTATCATTGATCAATTAAAGTTTATTCAGAATGACTTATTTGATATTGGAGGTCAGATATCGTTAAATCAAGATGGTGCAAATATTATTACAGAAACCTCTATCACTTCACTAGATAGCTATATTCATCATTATAACGAATCTTTAGAGCCACTTAAGGAATTTATTATACCAGGCGGAGATTTATTTTCAGCAAATCTTCATGTTGCAAGAGCAATTACAAGAAGAGCAGAAAGAGCAGTCGTAGAATTATATTCAGAAAGTTTAGAAAATAATAATGTAGTAATGTATTTAAATAGATTGTCAGATTATTTATTTGTTTTATCAAGATTCTACAATAAAAATAAAAATATTCCTGAAAATACTTGGCAGAGATAGTCATTATGAATTACAAGGAAATTGAATCAATTATTGCCGGAAAAGAGAAAATTTTTATATCGTCACATATCAATCCAGATGGAGATAGTTTAGGCTCTGCTTCTGCCATGTATCACTATTTAAAGAAACTAGGAAAAGATTGTAGAATTATAAATCATTCTCCTATGCCTGAAGTATACAATTTTTTAAATACGGATAATATTTTTTATGAGCTTGATGGAGATAATGCCGGATTTATTAAAAATGCTGATCTAGGAATTATACTAGATATTGGAGATTTTTATCGCTTGGGAGATATAGCCTATCTTGTAGAAGATAATGATATAGAAACTTTAAGTATCGATCATCATCCTCAATCTGACAATGATTTGTTTACCAATACTTTTATTGATTTAAATGCTTGTTCTGTTGGAGAAATTTTATATTCATATTTTTGCAATATTAATAAAAATTTAATAGATAAAAATATTATGTTAG
>Ga0075445_10000121_pt1 | contig 40959 bp, 38 predicted proteins | sample CoawatmetaG02DNA_FD_72350 | JGI IMG/M metagenome (GOLD analysis project Ga0075445, IMG submission 72350) | Marine microbial communities from the West Antarctic Peninsula - Coastal water metaG029-DNA | ecosystem: Environmental > Aquatic > Marine > Coastal | place: Atlantic Ocean: West Antarctic...
CAACAAGATCAATATTCATATAGGTGCCGCTTACAATGATAAGCCCACTACGATTACACGATGGATCAAGAATTATTATCGACTATCAGAATCGGTTCGAGCTCGGCTTGTTATTGAGAACGACGACAAAGGATCTATGTATTCAGTTCGCGATTTATATGAGATGGTTCATACCCATACTGGTATTCCTATTACCTTTGACTATTGGCATCATACTTTTAATACCGGTGACTTATCCGAGGAGGAGGCATTCTTTATGGCGCGTTGGACTTGGCAGAAGCATGGTGTTACTCAATGCACTCATTACTCCGAGTCTCGCAGACGTGAGCAGCAACGACTTATAGAAAATATTTGCGACAAACATAATATTGCTTGGGAGGACTTGCCGGAATGGCCTACCTTTGCTAAGGCATATAAAGAATTCAGCAAGATCAAAGAGCAAGCCCATGCAGATTATATATTGACTACTCCTAATACATATGGTGTAGATAGTCTAGATGTTGTTGTCGAAGCCAAGGCAAAAGAAAAGGCATTGCAAAATATCAATGTAAAGTGTTGTCAAACGCCATTAATTCTAGATTAACATATTTATATTAAATAGTAATTAAATTAAAAAAAAGGTCACAATGGCACAATATCGTTACAAAGCAAAACTAACCGATGACATCGAAGATGCAAAGGATATAGTACGAACTACGGGTAAAATGTTGATGGAAGGTAAAATTGATAAACAATCAGCAATAGACAATTTAGCTCGAGCTTTCCGAAAACTAGAATCGGCAAAATATTATATTGACCGAGAATAAGTGAATCGACTTTTTCCATACATCGTATTATCGGCATCTTTAAGTTTAGCTGGAATTGCTGCATATTACAGTGTGTTTGGATTAAGCAAATTATTCTCAGCTCAAGCTACCGCGGTTATCGTAATGGCTTCTGTATTAGAAGTTAGTAAACTAATAACCGCTTCTTATCTACATCGACAATGGAAAGCCATATCTGTGCTTCTAAAGGGCTATTTACTTACAGCTGTATTCATATTGATGTGTATTACTTCATTAGGTATATATGGATTCTTAGTTTCAGCATATCAAGAAACGGCATATGAACTTGCAAACCAAGAATCAAAAATTTCTGTTTTAGAATTAAAGAAACAAAGATACCAAACTGCTGGCATTGATATTAGAACTGAAAAAGAATCATTAAATAAAAATATTACAGAATTGACATCTGGATTATCTAACAACGTTATACAATATACTAATGCCGATGGTGAAGTTATAACGACAACTAGTTCGGCAACTAGACGAGTATTAGAAAAACAGTTAGACCAAACAATATCTAGAAGAGACACCTTATACAGCCGAGAAATTGCATATTCTGACTCGGTAAGTAATCTAGATCAACGGATGCTCAAAATACAAACTCAGAGCAAAGTTTCGGCCGAAGTAGGCCCTATTAAATATGTAGCACAACAAGTAAACCAGTCAGTTGATAGTGTTGTGAATTGGTTTATACTGCTTTTTATATTTGTATTCGACCCATTGGCAGTCATGTTATTGATTGCTGCAAATCGATTATTTGAAACTAAAGACCCCCTGACTGAGGTGATACCAGAAGTTGATGAGGAGGAGAGTAAAGCCAAGCGGGTTAAAGCCCCAACTCCTCCAACTTCACCACTACCAGATACATCAGAAGACATATATCAAGAAGAAAAACAAAAACCAAAACGAGTTATATTAAAATCAGAAATCTTATGAGAAAAACAAAAGTTACAAAATCTAGATCCGGGTATAAAAAAATGCAATGTAAATACTGCGATCGCATTTCGGAAAGAGTGGATAATAATGCTACAGGAATTACATGTTGGAAATGCACTCAAGACTCAGTGAATGGCAAAGTATTGGAATTACGAAAATAATTTAATATAATAATATTATGTTAGAAGCAAAAGAAATAAAAGAAAATTGGGATTCATTTCGAGCAGAGATTGATTTACAATTCCCAACCAGAGCCAAACAAATTCATAAAATGTATGATGACTTTGAAGATCGTATTGCAATGATGCCAGCATCTTCAATGGCACACTTTCACAACGCATTTGCAGGAGGTTATATAGACCACGTAATTCGTGTAATGGGTTGCACTCATGAATTATATAATTTATGGACTAAATTGGGTGCCGATATGTCGGGATACACATTAGAAGAATTAATGTTCGCAGCAATGCATCATGATTTAGGTAAAGTAGGATTTCCAGGAGATGGCAAGGAAGTTTATCAAGTAGAAACATCGGATTGGCATAGAAAGAATATGGGAAGGCTATATAAGCACAATGAAAATATTCCTTTTACTATGGTGCCAGATTTATCTATTTGGTTATTACAAAAATATGAAATATCAATGTCTTGGAATGAATACCAAGCTATTAAAATTCATGATGGAATGTATGATGATTCAAATAAACCATATTTTGTAGCTCGATCAGAAAAAGCTAAATTAAAAACTAATATGGCTATTGTTTTACATCATGGTGATCATATGGCTGCGCAAATAGAATATGAGCGTTGGAGAAACCATAAGGCAGGATCACCTAATCCAGTTTCAGAAAAAAGCAAAGCAACTAAAAGTACCGCTATGAAAAACTTAGCAGAAAATAATCCAAATATAGGTAATTCTATTGCGGATATCTTTAAGGATATGTCATGATAGTATTAATTATATTAAGCGTATTGTTTTTAGGAACAACTGTTTATTTCATATCTCGAGCATATGTATTAGCTGGAGTCTTAGCAGATCAAGAAGAATACTATGAATCGGTTGCTAATACAAATGAATACATGTATCATAAAATTAAGCAATCATATGACGCAATGCAGAATATTGATCGTTTAGAAGCATTTGAAAAAGACGATGAGGCAGGAACTACATTTGCAATGTTAAAACAAGTTATAGACGAATTAAAAGAGGAATTTGATGCCGAGGAAAAAGAAGAAAAGTAATAACTATTATACTAGAATACAAGACGTAGCTATTTGTGCATATAATAAATCAGATAGTCCGGTACAACGAGAACGAATATATAGACGATTTATATATCCACCGTTTATGAAACTTGCAGAAAATTTAATTAATTCATTTAAACCTACATACATTTTAGGTAAATGTTCATTTCAAGATTTACAAACAGATTTGGTTACATATCTAACTGCTCGTCTAGACAAATTTAAACCCGAAAGTGGAAAGTCATATTCGTATTATACTCGAACGTCATTTAATTATTTAATAGCAGAAAATCAAAAAGCATATGTTAAAGTAAAACAAAATCGAGAGCCAATTGATATTGATGAACAGCGAAATATCCCAACGGAAATGCACAATAACGATATGAGAGAAACTCTAAAATATTTTATGGATGAATATATTGAGTATTGTTATGACAATTTAAATTCAATTTTTACGAATCCCACCGATATACACGTTGCCGATTCAATTTTACATATATTTGAAACTCGTATCAATATTGAAAACTTTAACAAAAAAGCATTATACATATATATTCGAGAACGTACCGGTCTACCTACTACAAATATTACCAAGGCAATTAAAGTTTTAAAAAACATATACGAAACTAAATTTTCCGAGTATGCCAATTCAGACTTCATGAAATTACCTTTTTAATATTTATTATTAAAGGAGTCATGTATGGATAAGAATGAAGAGATATTCAAAGGAACTAGTTTTGCAGATCTTATGCATGATGTTTATCATAATTCAAAAAAGAAAGACCGACAAATAAATCAACTTATATCTCAACTTCAACCGTTGATTCGTAATGCATCTGACGCTACGATTATAGTTCCACTTATTAAAGAGTATCTAGATGTTGCAGTAAGAAATGATGATCATCTAGTTAAATTAACTGCTATAGTCCAACGTTATATATCTACAAGTCAAACTATTTCTGGGGCCGATTCTTTATTATCTGATGATGAAAAACAACAACTTATTGCGATTGCTCAAACTACATTAACGCATGAGCTTGAAGATGAGATTGAAAAAATTGACGAGGAAGACAAAGAAATCAAACAAAAAATTCTTGCTGCTAAATCTAAGTTAAAGGATACAAATGCCAAGTCATAATAATGTAGAATTTGATGTAGCAGAAGTTCTAGGATATGATTATACATATGATTGGGTACCATATTCAGAATCATCTAATGAATTTAATAATAATAATTTATTTGCAATAAAAGTACGATCATGTAGTGGTTATATCGATAGTAAAACATATATAGCTCGGCCTGCGAATAATAATATTAAAAAGATTCCATTAATAGGAGAAATTGTTTTATTATTTAAATCATATAACCAATATTCTACAAATAAAAAAACTAGAGAAATCTGGTATTATTTAGATATTATTAATATACAATCAGCAATTAATGAAAATCGGTTACCAGGATTATCTCTTTCTAGAAGATATAAAACAACCGGGGTGCAACGAAACCCGGCCGGATTAACTTTTGATGAAACTAAAAAAATATCGCCATTGCAGCCGTATGAGGGTGATATGTTATTAGAAGGAAGATTTGGAAATAGTATACGATTTGGTAGCACTATATCAACAGTCCCGGAAGATTATTATCACAAATCGCCAACATGGTTAGGAGATAAATCCGGAGATCCTATTACAATATTATCAAATGGAAGAACTAACTTAGACAATAAAGAATTAGTTGTCGAAGATATAAATATAGATAATAGTTCAATATATTTAACTAGCACTCAAAAAATACCTATAGTATTAGGAAGTGATAATAAACCTAATTCATTAACTGGATGTATTACGTTAGGGGGTAATGAATCTCAATATATTGGGTCTCAATTATTAGGGGTATCGGATAGGGTTATATTAAAAGCCCGTAAAGACCTAGTAGTTATTGATTCTCCATTGGGTATTGTTTTAAATTCTACGGGAGAAATTAAATTAGGAAGTGAAGATGCAACTGAATCTATGGTACATGGAGATGTTTTACTAGATATATTATCACTTATAATCAATCAATTTAACACCGTAATTGACCCTAACACTTATGACTACATAAATAAATCAAACGCTATTAAAGCACAACAAAAATTAAAGGAACTTTTAAGTTCTAAATACTTTATAAATAAAAATACATATTAATATGGCAATACCACCACCATTAGATAAAATAACAACATTACCAGCTCTAGGAGTTGATAAAATACAACAACAATTTAATAAATTAATTGATGAGATTCTAGATAAAACTAAAACGGTTATTACTGATTCTATAAAACTTCCAGCTGGAACTAAATGCAATGATCCTAGTATTCAAAAAATGAAAGCTGATTTAAATGATGTAAAAGATGGAATTCAAAAAATACAAGAATCAATTCCAAAAATCCAACCAGTTATAACAGGAGTTAAAACAATAATAACTACGGCACAATCAATTCGAGCTGCAATTACTATTGCTCAACTTTCTAATCCATTAACTGCTGCCGGGTTTATCGCAGCAACTGCTAATGCATTACAAGAGGAATTAATTGTAAATGCAATTGCCGCAATTGAACCATTAACTGCAGTTCCGACACAGACACTATCTAAATTAGAAACACTCATTCCACCACTAACCACAGCAATTGCGAAACTAGCTGACGCTGGTTGTGTTGATGGTGAATTAACTATACCAACATTAAATGATTCTGACTCTAATAACTTCCCAGATGGATTTGATTACAACGATTTATTGCCATCTGAATTTTATGAGGAAGTAAATGTATCTGAATCTGATATAGATCAACGTAGTGATGTAATACAACAATTGGTAGAACAACAGCAAAACTTATTAGCATCAATATTAGAAGCTCCTAGCCAAGTCTATAGACAACAAGGGTCACCGCCGGCAGAATTAGGTAAAATTGGAGATTATTATGTAGATACTGAAAATAATATAGCATATGGTCCAAAACAATCTAATACCAATTGGTAAACCCTACTTAATTAACATTATACATATTTATATAAAAAAGAATACATATGAACTCTAAAACACTTGTACATGCACTTAAAGTAGCCGTGCGTGAAGTTATTAAAGAAGAATTAACAGACATTCTTCGAGAAGGATTACAATCCACCGTTACAGAATTACAAACAGAAACAAAACAACCATTTAATAATGGAGGTGTAACAAAATCAAAAAAGCGTAAATCAACTATGTATACTACAAACAAGTATGCCGATGTTTTAAATGATACGGATGGATTGCGCGAACAAGGAACTCCATCATATTCCGAACTAATGCAAGAAGGAATGCCTGATTTGGCATTGACATCTAATGACGCTCAAGGATTTGGAATGATGCGTAATAATACAGCAGCTCAAATAATGGAAGATCCGGAAACTGGTAAAAATATGAGTGTTGATCCACTTATTGCCGATGTGATGAATCGTGATTATCGAGGCCTAATGAAAGCAATTGATAAAAAGAAAGGTAAATAATGGGATACCAAATTGTATCGTCTCCTAATATTAATGTACTTACTGGTACTGCTTTAGGTATCGGATACAATTCGTTTGATTCAATTTATATAACAATAGATCAAGCTCTAGAAAATTTTAAAAATTTATTATTTACTAGAAAAGGCGAACGATTACTACACGTAACATTTGGTTGTGACTTATTAGATGTATTATTTGAACCAAATGTATCCGAATTAAAAGAAGATATTGAAACTATTATTACAGATGCAGTATCATATTGGTTGCCATATATTAATATTGATACTCTTAATATTGTAACCGCGGAAGACGATCCAACATTACCACATCATGTAAAACTGACACTTACAATATCAATCAATGATTTTGAAACAAAAACAATAACATTTAATGTTACTGAAACCGGACAATTGGAAATAGAATAATGAAACAAGTTAAAGATATATCGTATTTAGGAAAAGACTTTCAACAAATTAGAAAAAATCTAATAGATTTTAGTAAACAATATTTTCCTGATTCATATACTGATTTTAATGAATCATCTCCCGGTATGTTATTTATAGAAATGGCAGCATATGTTGGGGATGTTTTATCGTATTATGCGGATAATAATTTAAAAGAATCATTATTAGAACAGGCTTCCGAAAGTGGTAATATTTTTGATTTAGCAAAAACATTAGGATATACAGCTAAAAATTCAGTTCCAGCATACGTAGATTTAGACGTATACCAATTGGTACCATCTATAGGTACTGGCGATGATATACGTCCCGATTATGATTATGCATTATCTATTAAATCGGGTATGCGTGTGAAGCAAGAAACTGGAAACTCGATTTTTAGAACATTAACTGATATTAATTTTAATTTTTCTTCTTCTATAGATACAACCGAAGTTACCATATATGAAACGGATGTGTCTACTAATTTACCTACATATTATTTATTAAAGAAAAAAATTAAATCAGTATCTGGGGATGTAAAAACAAAAAAATTTACATTTAATCAACCAATTGCATATGATAAAATAGCACTTACTGATTCGAATATAATTAATATTATATCAGTAACTGAATCTGATGGAGACGCGTGGTATGAGGTACCATATTTAGCCCAAGATACAATTTTTGAAACTGTACCAAATCTATTAGAAAATGATCCAGAATTTGTACAATATCGGTCTAGTTCGCCTAGTTTATTAAAATTAAGAAAAACATCAAAACGATTTATTACTAGATTCAGATCGGATCGTAAATTAGAATTACAATTTGGCTCAGGAACTTCCGATAATAATGACGAAGAAATTGTACCAAATCCAGATAATGTAGGAAATGGGTTAGCCGGGTTTAGACGTAGCATCGATGTAGATATAGACCCATCAAATTTTTTATATACTAGAACGTATGGCCAAGCTCCGTCTAATACTACATTAACAGTAACGTATACGATTGGTAATGGTATACAGGATAATGTTACATCTAATGTTCTCACTAAAATAGATTTTATAGAATATAATGACAATGTAAATTCTATTAATAGTGCCGGGGTTGTTAATTTTGTCAAAAATTCGGTTAGTGTTACTAATATTAATCCAGCAGCTGGTGCTAAATCTTTTGACTCGCTACAAGACATAAAAAATAATGCATTAGCTAATTTTGCAACTCAAAATCGTTTGGTAACGAGGGAAGACTATATAATTAGAACATATTCTATGCCAGCAAAATTTGGTAGTATTGCAAAAGCATATATTGTACCAGATGATCAAATATCTCAACAGGATTTAATTGAAACAAGAGTAGCTAATCCATTAGCAATGAATATGTATGTTTTAGGATTCAATTCATCGAAACAATTGGTTGCATTAAATGATGCAATTAAAACCAATCTAAAAACATATTTAGGATATTATCGAATGATGACTGATGCTATTAATATTAAAGATGCATTTATAATTAATATGGCATTACGATTCGAAATTTCAGTATTATCAAATTATAATAGTAATGAAGTATTATTACAATGTATTAGTTCAATTAAAAATTATTTTAATATCGACAGTTGGCAAATAAATCAACCGATAGTTAAATCAGCCGTACAAAATTTAATCGGAAATATACCAGGCGTATTGTCAGTAGTTAATGTTAATTTCGAAAATAAATATGACTCGGCACAAGGATATTCAGGAAATACATATGATTTAGCGTCTGCAACTAGAAATGGAGTAATTTATCCTTCATTGGATCCTAGTATATTCGAAGTAAAATTTCCTAATCAAGACATCCGCGGTAGAGTAGTAAGTTCTTAACCTATTCATATTTATAATAAAGGAACTATAAAATGGGCGTAATACGAAATAATCGCACAAGTATTGTTGCCGGTGGACTTATCTCAGCAAGTTACGTTTCAGATGTATATGATGTATTAACTGCTAATGCCGTTGAAGATATTGTGTTATCAGGATCATTAGGTGTTAGTGGAAGTTTAACTGCAAATTTAACTGGTACTGCTGATACTGCTAGTTATGTAATGAATGCACAAAGTGCATCATATGTAACCACAGCAGCCACTGCATCATATGTTGTTAATGCAATTTCATCTTCATATATGAGTGGATCTAGTATTACAGCTGAATCTGCGTCTATAAAATATGTATCTGTTACTTCTAATTTTATTTCACAAGGAACAGCATTTATTTATACCGCGTCATTACCTATTGCAAATCCAGGAACACAAGGACAACTTTGGAGAAGTGGTAGTTATTTGATGATTAGCACCGGATCAGGAAGTTAATTATGTTTAGAATATTTTATGCAAATAGTGATGCAACGATGTATGAGGCAACTAGTCTTATAAATTATAATACTGGATTAGACGAAATACTCGAAGTTGGTAAGCAATTAGACACTGATGGTGAAACATTAGTTAAGTCTAGATTTGTTGTAAAATTTGATATGTCTGAAATTCAAAACACACTTGCAAAATATTCTGCAGAATTAAATTCATGTAAATTTGTACTTCAATTATTTACTACCCACGCAAAAAATTTACCGGCAGATTATACCTTGGATTCTAAAATAATGGCACAACCATGGATTAATGGAACTGGGTTTGAAAATGATAGTGCTGCTACTACGGATGGTATATCGTGGGCTACTCCATTTGACTCATGGTCATTTTCACCATCAGGATCTGCGACGGTTTCTGGATCATCGTGGATATCTAGTAGTCAAGTAATCAATACCGGAGCTCCGAGTTTATATATATCTGGAAGTGGAGCTGGTGGTAGTTGGTTGTGGCAGTCTGGAAGTGGATATTTTAACACATCATCATTTGACTCAGTATATTTTTATCAACCAGGTTTAAATGAATCAGAAGCATTCTCATATAGACCAACTGATATTAACATGGATGTTACTGGTGCTGTAAAAACATGGATATCTGGTAGTGGCGGGGTTGATGTCGAAAATAATGGATTCTTAATTAAGTTTTCCGATACCGATGAAGCCGATGTTACTAAAACCGGGATCATTAGATTTTTTAGTCGAGAAACACATACTATATATGTTCCTAGATTAACGATGTACTGGGATAACAGCACTTTTACAACAGGATCAATGTCGTCTGTGGATCTTGAGTCATATTTAACTTATAGCAAGACAAAACCAACGTATAAAGATACTGAGATAACTAAAGTTAGGATATATGCTCGCGATAAATATCCACAAAAGTCACCGACAAATTTATTTCCTACCCAAACAGTTAAACATTTACCGTCGACTACATATTACGCAATACGAGATGCCGCTACAGATGAGTACATTATTCCGTTTGATAATATTTATAATAAAGTAAGTTGTGATACTACTAGTAATTTTATCTATGTAGATATGAATAGTTTTATGCCGGAACGATATTACCGCATTGAATTAAAAGTAATAGATGGATTTACCGAAGAGTATATTGACGACCAAATTTATTTTAAAGTAGTTAGATAATGGCAATCGATAAACAAAAATTATTAGATCCAATTGATTTAGAGTTACAATCAAAGTATCAAGAACTAGGTATTACTTATTTGTCAAATAATAATTCCGTAGTGAATAGAGACAGTGCAGGCAATGTAGTGTTAATAGAAAATGAATCAAATCCATTATTAATAATACAACCCGTTGTAAAACAATTAATTAATCGATCGGTAATAAAAGTTATTGACACACAGTTTAATTATTTTAAATTTCCAGTTCGAGTTATACAATCTCCTATTGATTTAGATTTAGATGTTGAATTCGGTACCGATGCATCGTATGCAAGATACAAACCACCATATGGATATGGCGAAGGAGAAATACCATTTAATGCTACATCATATGACCCGGTCGATTTTAGTGAAGTAGTAGAAGGATTACCACAGATTTCACCTAGTAGTTATACTATATCTAAAGAAATTAAAAACTCCGGAATTGATTTAAGATTTAGAATAAAAATTAATTATAGAGTCGATTCTGATTTGCCAGAACAATTTGCTGGATTTTCTATTATAAAGTCAGGCCCCGACCTTACGCCACAACCGCAATTTAGAAAATTCCCAGATCAAGAAAGTTTAAACCAATATGCAGTTCGTAACGCTGAATTAGATATAGTTATCTTAAATTCACAATTTGAAATTGGCACTGAGTTTCAAATTGGTGCTCAGTCTAAACCAATTGATGCAAATCATAGTATCAATGGCGGACAAAGTTATTGGGTAATTACCGATGCTGCAAAAAATGTAGATTTGTGGAATCAGGAAATTGAATAATGTTAACACAATATAAAAATATCGACCGAATTAATACCGCTGCAAAATCAGTGGCAGCAAATAGATTTGTAAAATCTAAATCTGATTTATTTTCATATATTGCAAATCAAACAGTAATTCCCAATACTGATATTTTAACCGGCACTGTAGATAATAGAATTGAATTTCATGTTTATTCAAATGATACATGGATTTCTGGAAATCATAAAATTTCATTTCAAAATCAAATCCCAGAATTTAAAGATTCTATAACCAATCAGAGTATCAATGTTAATACGGCAATTGGATTTGATATTTATAATGAATTTGAAAAATTAAATATTACATCTGGTAATTTTCGTATTGTTTTAAATTTCTTTAAGAATTTAATTGGTAGTTTTGAACAACAACATTTACGTATAGATGAAATTTCGCCAGATAGGAAAGAAATACGATTAAGAGCGATTGACGATACAAATCCTGAATTTTTAACTCAAATTACAAATTATATTCAATCTGTTAATCAAACATCAGATAAAGGTATATATAAATCATATCTATTAAATTTTAGTAGAAATCAATGTGTTCATTTTGTTAATAGTGTTGTTATTGGCGAATATGTTTATGTTAAACTGCAAGATGCATTACCAGAACAATTTGATACTGATTTTAAATGTTGGATTGTAGAAGAGCAGAAAGATGCATATATCGATCGAATTAATATATTAGCATCTCAAGTTAAAAAAACATTTACTGCATTGTCAAATCCAAATTGGCAAGCAAATTATTCATATGATACTTCTGCAGAAACTGGACTTAAAAATTGGACGGACCTATTAGGATCATCAATACAAACATCACAACAAGTAGTCGATCATTATTTTTCAGGTAGTTTATCTGGAATGTCATTAAATATTGATTATTCTGATTTTAATAATTTTGTATTTTATAGTTCGGCAGTTGAACGATTAGAAAATTTTAAATATAAACTAGAATTAATTGAATATTATACATCACAAAGCATTGTAATATCTGGTATATCAGGTAGTGTTGCTACTACAAATCAGTCTGATTTTAATACACTCAAAACTAATCTAATCGGTGGATTTGATAAATTTGAACATTATCTTTACTATGAATCATCGTCTAAATTAACTACACATGAAATTCCAGTAATTGATGCAACCGTGCCACAAGTAACCGGCAGTTATATACAACCAGTACCAAAATTAAATAATACAATTCCATATGCGTTAACGTCTATTACTAGTAGTCAATTTACATCTTGGTATAATATAATTTATGAAAGTGCATCATTATATGATAATTTAAATAATAATGCATTGATATATGCTGTCCCGGAACATATAAAATTAAACCCAGGATATTCACAAGTTAGTACATTTGTTTATATGTTAGCACAACATTATGATGTGTTATATACATATATTAATAATATGACTCGAATTAATAATCGGGAAGAAAATCCTAAATTAGGAATGCCTAATGAATTATTATATTCTGTAGCAAAGCAATTTGGTTGGAATTTAACAGATGGCAATCAATATCAAGAATTATGGGAATATGCTTTAGGTGTAAGTGAAACCGGTACTCCGTTAACTGGATCAAACTCTGTTGGAGATCCATCCGTCCCAGGTCAGAATATGACATATACTGTATGGCGTCGTATTGTAAATAATTTACCATTATTATTAAAGTCTAAGGGAACTAAGCGAAGTATAAGAGCATTATTATCTTGTTATGGCATACCTGAGTCATTTATTACAATTAATGAATATGGTGGACCTAGATTAGACAGAGCTCCTATATATGAAAAATTAAATTTCGATTATGCATTAGATTTAATTACAAATACAGCAGGAACTGTTACTGTAAATTATTCACAATCAATTGATACTGTACAATTACGTTTCCGTACAGATGATGTAATAAAGACTCCAACATTACCAAGCACAATGAATTTATTTACAATTGGTAGTAATACGGTAACATTAGATTATACAAGTGGCACATTAGGTACGGTTCAAATTAATGGTACTAGTAGTGCAAATATTGAATTATTCGATGGTGGATATTTAACTACCATGTTACGCACAAATGGCGATAAATTAGAAGCTGTTACTAAAAAATCTAAATATGGAAAAATTGTAGCAGCGGTATCATCCTCAGCGACTGCTTCTTTTGATTTTGAAAGTACATTAACATTAGGTGGCACTACTGGCGGAAGCAGATTACAAGGACAATTACAAGAATTAAGATTTTGGAGTTCTAGTCTTGGAGATTCGGCATTTAATAATCATGTAACTGCCCCGGCTGCATATGATGGTAATATAAATGCATATGATGAATTGGTATTTCGATTACCATTAACACAAAAAATTGATCATGCAACTACAAGTAGTTTAATTGGGGTAGAGCCAAATGCATCTGGTATATCTGCATCATTTGCTAGTTGGACTAATAATACTCCATATGATTCAATTGAAGAAACATATTATTATGACGGTATATCATTAGGTGCTGGAACATTTGATGATAATAAAATTCGTTTGGAAGATAATGATTTAATAGGAAGTTTAGACGTTAAAACTAGAGCAGAGCGTAGTCAATTTGATAAAGCTCCATTAGATAGTAAAAAACTAGGAGTATATTTTTCTCCACAAACAATGGTTGATGAAGATATTATTGCTCAATTAGGATTTACGAGTCTAGATGAATATATAGGAGATCCTGGCAGTGTAAATAAAAATGCATATCCAGAATTAATACAACAAGCAGAAGAATATTGGAAAAAATATGCAGATAAAAATGACATTAATGCATATATTAATATGTTTACATTATTTGATTTATCATTCTTTAAACAATTAGACCAGTTATTACCTGCTCGTGTTGATAAATTAACTGGTATATTAATTCAACCAAATATACTTGAACGTAATAAAGATACAATATTACCTACCATTCAAAAATTTAATGATGCATATTCAGTTACTATTGCTAATATGGATCCTACCGCATCTGCTAATTATTTACAATATACTGGCAGTGTCGATGGCAAAATTTTAACTTTATCTGCAAATGATGACGATCAATGGCAAGGATATTTAACTTCATCGGTTGCGTCAAAATACGGTGGAACGACCTATATATATGAAAATTTAATTAGATCTGGTAGTACTTATATAACATCATCTACTCCATATTGGAGAAGTGAAGGAGACTTGCCTGTAATTATATCAGCAAGTTTATCTGAATTTAAAATGGTTACATTGGTACCGCCTGGAGATTATGGTGGATATGCATATGGGGCTGGATCGTATGATATAACTGGATCGTTAGCATTTGCTCAAACGCAAGATTATTTACCAACGGGAATATTTCGACAAAAATACGATGGATCTAAGTTAACGAGTGCAGATTTTAATATAGCATCAAGACAAACTGTTGATGGTGGTGCACCGGTAGAATATCGCTCAGCTAATCCAAATCAATTGATATATCAAGATAATGGCGAACAAGGCAGTTTTGTGTTAGTATAAAACACCAGAAAATAACATTAGTTATATTTATATAAAATTAAGGTAAAACAATATGGGATATTTAAATAATTCAACGGTAACGGTTGATGCGATATTAACTCTTAAAGGACGAGAATTATTAGCAAAGGGTGGTAATTCATTTAATATTACACAATTTGCAGTAGGAGATGATGAAATAGATTATTCATTATGGAATCCAGATCATCCATTGGGTACAAACTATTATGGTACTATTATAGAAAATATGCCTATAACAGAAGCAATACCTGATGAAACACAAGCATTAAAATATAAATTAGTAACACTACCAAAACAAACTACTAATTTACCGGTTGTTAGTGTAGGTAATACATCTATTATATTAACCGGAGGACAAAGCTCTGTTATTTCTCCTGATACAACAAATATAAAAGGTGGTAATTCTAATTTAGGATATACATTTATATTATCCGATTCTACCGCAGCAACTTTACAGATAGATCAAGCGTTGCAAAATTCAGTACTACCTACGACTCCTAGATTTATTGGAGATAATGAAGATGCTCAAAGTGTTGCAGTCGCAGGATTCTCAATTAGAGTTGTAGCAAAAGATTTATTAAATACTGATAAAACTGCTACTATAACTGTTATTGGAAATGAAACTGGTGGTAGTATTACTATAAATTTAACTGTGAATAGGATAACTGCCGTGAATGCTTTATCGGCATCATAAAAAGATGAATATGAAAACAATTATACAATTAAAAAAACAACAACGACTAGGTGGGGTTCCTCCGCGAAGTGAACGTCAGCCTGATCGAACAAGTATTCCTCAAAATACCGTCGGGGCAGATGCAATTAATCAGCAAGTACAACAATTGGCTCAACAATTAGCTAATGAAATTATTGCTGAACAACAACAAGCACAAATTATTGCAAGGAATGGTAGAACGTTTACAAAATTCGATACTGTTAATGATATTGTAGACAATCAAACTGAAACTGTTACTGCTGGGTTATGGAGTGGTAATACCGCAAGTTTAACTACATATTTTACCAGTTCAATTGAAACTACATCACAACGTAGATATTATATAGACACATATGATGGCGCACCTAGTTTAACAGATTCAGCAGTTCAATTTTCATTGGCATTCGGTCATGCATTAGGAAGTGGTTCGGATTCACAAGGGCAACTTAATGACTCTCCATCTAAAGCAATATATTCTCAATACCGACAATTATTATTAAATCCAAATGATAGTAGATTTACTACTGCCGGCTCTGGAAGTACTGATTATTTTTATGCGGTTAATTTTAAACGTAATAGATTGAAAGAACGATTAGATGCTGGTAATTTTGAATTACCGTTACGATTTATGTCTGCTTCATTAGACACGAATGCTACCGGTAGTAATGTTGCTGTTAGTAGTAGTGTTGTATATTCTTTAATTGACGATTCATCTCTTGCAAGTGCAACGGTTGGAGATTCTGGTAGAGTTTATAATATAGTATCTGGATCTATTAATAGTGGAGTATTTAATCCTACCGCACCAGTATATTATGGATTAGCATATCCAGATTTTGGGACATTGATATTAGACGGTAAAATGTTAGATCAACAACTTAATTTTCAAACAAATACTGGTTCTAGTTCTGAAGGAAATAATCATTTCCGTTTATTCCATTCTGTATCTGGATCGGCTTTATTAACAAATCCCGAAACAAGTGACCCATATGGCTTCCTAGCTAGGAATTCTGAAAAAATAACAAGTACACATTATTTTGTAAGGATTAAAAATGCAGAATATAACTTCTCAAACAACCCATCATATGTTACTGGTAGTGTTGGAGAATTATCACAAACTACATTTGTAGGCGATCCTAAAACATATATCACAACAGTAGGCTTATATAATGGCTCACAAGAATTATTAGCAGTTGCTAAATTATCTAAACCGTTATTAAAATCATTTCAACGAGAAGCATTGATACGTGTTAAGTTAGATTTCTAAATTAAACCATAAGATTTAAGCCCCGGTATATTTATATTAAATGTCTCGGGGCTTTTTACTATTATGTCAGAAATAAAAATAAAAAATACAGAAAACCCATATCAAGGAGCATACCCAACCGTTTTTAAAAAAATTGATCAGTCGGATGTAAAACTTAATCCATTTCAAGTTTTTAAAACGTTTCAATTTGTTTCAGGGAGTGCTACTAGTAGCGCGTTACCATTACAAGGTATATATTCTGACTTAACTAATTTACCGGCTATTGGATCTGGATTAGTATATAATGATGCATCGAATATAGACAGCAGTTTGCAGAGTGTTATGTATTTTTCAATTAATCATTTATATTATAAACGTAAATCACAACCAGCAAATACATTCGGCCCAACTAATTTAAATCGAACAAAAAAATTCTTATTTGAATCAGCTTCGGTTTTTTCTATTCCACAAAATAAAATTGGTGAAAGAATTAAACCTGCATCGTTTCAATTTACAAGTAGCGTATCAGGATCATACCACTCTGACAGATATGGTAATATTTTAGATTCTGGAATTAATACTTCATCTATTATTAGCGACGTTAAATTTTACGAAGGATTTAATGAGTATTTTGACCCTAGTAGAATTCACAATGAAACTGCCGGTGTTACATATGTCGATGGAATTCCAACTTCAAATGTTAAACAATTACCATTAGGATTATCGGGTAAATTTAGTGGTGCTGGTTATATTGAATCTAATTTAGACGGTCAATATAATCGTGACTCAGATTACTCGATCTCAATGTTTATCAGTGGTACAAATTCAACGTCTAACGATCAATTAGTAGCAACTAAAGCAACGAGTTCATTGACCCAACAATACCCGTTTAGATTAGAACTAAGTGGTAGTAATCAATTAAAATTTAGTGCACAAGGAAGTAAAAATTTCAATACAATGATTACATCATCGGCTGATGTGTCTAGTTCATGGACTCATGTAGTTTGTCAAAAAACAGGTAGTGAATTACAAATGTATATTGATGGTACATTACATGCATCACAATCTAGTATATTGTTACAAGATATTCAATCTCCATTAACGGCTAGCTCTAGAATAGATAATTTACAAAATTTATCAATAGGCGGATTTGGTAGTTCTAGTATGAATTTACAAGGACAATTGGATGAAATACGAATATATAACAAAGCATTAACTGCAACTGAGGTTGGTTACTTAGCAAATCGAACTGAAGGTGGTACTACACTACAAACACAATTTGTCGGCAATGTATTTGGAAAACAAGGAATTGTTGTTTTATCGTCAGTCGATTACCGTATTAATGATCTATTAAATACACCATATACTGCCTCATATAAAAGTACAGTTACGATACATGAATTGAGTACTATAACTAAATTAGACGCTGGTGATTTTAATATGTCGACAAATTTAACACTAACAAAAGATAATAATGAAACATATCGAAGTTTTGTTTCCGGCAGTGATTTTTCACCTTATATAACTACAATTGGATTATATAATGAAGCAGGACAATTGTTAGCTATTGGTAAATTAGCTCAACCAATTAAAAAACGTAGTGATGTTGATATGAATTTTTTAATCCGTTTAGATTTAGATAAAAATATAACAAAATGATACGACTTAAAAACATATTAAATGAATTATCAGACAATGAATTATCTGTGTTATTAAGTAAAATAAAGAATGATGAATTCCGGTTTCTTGCACAAGGTGATAATGGTCGTGTATATGAAATTAATGGCGAAGACAAAGTTTTTAAAATTACTACCGAAACAGAAGAATTTGAAGTAGCAAGTGTAATTGTTGGACGTAAAGGTGAATTTAGTGCATTTATTCCAATTTATTATATCAATGAAAAAAAATTACTATATATAATGTCTAAAGCAGATCAATTATCAAACATAGACAAACAAAATATAGAACAATTCTTGCAAGGATATAAAACATATGCTCATGGCCAAGGTGGGGAAATTTCTATATTTGATTATTTAAGTGATGATGGTGCTCGAGATTTAGATCAGGAAGTAGTTTCATTTTTAAAATCATTGCAAACTGATGTTGGTAAAATGGGTATTTCAGAATTAGAATTAAATTTAGATTTTAAAACTGATAATGTTATGAGATGGCAAGGAAAATTAGTATTAATAGATTGGTAGATATTTATATATAGAATGAGTAAATTAATAGAAAATATTATACGTAGTGTTTTATATGAAAGTATTACAAGTGGTTGGTACTTTACAATTTTAGGTGGTGGAACAATTCGTACGAAGTTAGCACATCAATTGGCTCTACAATTGGGAGCGTTTCAAGGTGTTATTGTTATTGCGACGGCAATGCCGGATAGTACACCTTCACAAGATATAGAGACAATTATATCAGATGTCGTATCAACTACGTTTAAACGTACCCCAGTGTATAGTAAATTTTATGATGACAATCAATATTCATATATATTTCAAGTATTAAAATCAAAAAAGAGACGAAAGAAATTTTTATTTTTAATTGAACGAAAATCTAAATATGCAAAATTAATCAATCAGATTAAAACTGCAGAAGCAGGGGATGGTTATTTTATAACTTCTCCTAATCAAGATATAGATAAAATTGGGACTATACCTGTTATGTCAGGTGATGAATATCGGTTATGGAAATCAGGTATAGATAAAACTATACAAAATATAGAATCTAGATCTAAACAAAGTGATAGTAATATTACTCCGAGTATGGTTGATGCTATTAAAAAAACATATAATAGTATTAAATTTTTAGACGTGTCCAAGATGAAAGTTAAAGTTGATATTCCAGACGTAGAAGCAACAGAAACAATTGAAACTATAGATCAAGACGGATTTAGAGGTACGGCTCGAAAAACAATAGATGCTACAGGTAAAGTAAAATATATTCCAGTTGAGGGAATACAGCGTGTTGCACACAGAGATGATGAAGGAAATGTAATACCAGGTTCAGATAGTGGACAATTTGATGGAAAGTTTGCTGAAAATGGTATGCTACAAACAGGAACAGTAACATGGTCCAGACCACGTGGTTCTGCAGGCAGTATATTAGGAGGCATAGAAAAATTTACCGGGGAATTATTTACATATAAAGAAGCTTCGATGGGTGATATTGACATAGAAAATCCTGGTTTCAGTTTCCAATATGATACTGGATATTTTAAATATTGGTCTGGAAACGAATTCCGTGGGTCATATAAATCAGTAAAAAGTCAACAATGGGATGGCGATGGAAGCCTTGGACAGAAAACCAATCAATTAAGTCGTGATTTAATATCTAAAAATTGGACGAATGGTGACATGGTCACATGGATTGAAAACTCATTGAAAAAACAAAATATATCATATACAATTGTACTTTTATTATATACAATTGGAAAACAAATAATATTTAAAGGAGATTTTTCTCCTCGTCCTAATAATGGTGTACTTTTAATAAATAGTAGCGTTAATGCATTTGGAAGTAATCAAATAGGTACAATTAGTAATGGCCAGGTCAATAAAATAGAATTTACAGAAGACTTTTTAACTAAATTAGAAAATGCAAAGCAAGAAATTGATGCAATAAAAATATTCGAAGATGAAACTGGAGATTTAAAATTTATAAGTATTAAATCAGGTGCAGAGTTAGCTTCTGAAGTTTCTATTCCCAAATCAGAAGTGAAAGATTTAATATTGATTAAAGCAGTAGGAAATCAAGGTGAATATCAATTTTCATATATGAATACCAATTTAAATAAACGTTATCCAACGCCGGGAAAATATATATATCAGTTAAATATTACAGACGAAATTGACCCAAGCAAAAATGTAGGATTAACTCCAGAATTTATCGAATTACAAAAAACATTAGGAAATATAAAATAGTTATGAAACGAAATCATTGGCATACTGCCGGCAGCAAAAAACGACAGGCAGCTTATAAATACGGTTATAAATCAGGATTGGAATTAACTGTAGCAGAACAAATCAAATCAAACAATTACGATGTAAATTACGAAACTGAAACGATTCATTATACCGTTCCAGAATCAAAACATAAATATACACCAGACTTTGTGTTTACAAAAAAGAATGGCGAATTAATGTATATAGAAACAAAAGGTCGGTGGACTGCAATTGATCGTAAAAAAATGAAACATGTATTAAATTCTAATCCTGACAAAGATATACGATTAGTATTTCAAAATCCAAATCAAAAAATATCAAAAGGTAGTAAAACTACATATGAAATCTATGCAACTAAGTTAGGTATTGAATATGTTGCAAAAAAAGATATTCCATTGGAATGGATGGCGGAATGTTTGAAACCAGGCGAAGAAGCACATGATCCGAAACGTTTTTTCGTATAAGGTTTGATTTGTGAAAAAAAAATAATATATTCATTAAAATGATGTTAATTATTTAAAATGATTGATTCAGTCTTGAGTCGATCGTTAGACCATATATGTGTCTGACTATAATTAATTATAATATATATAAATATTAATTGGATTAATTGGATTAATTACAGTTATTTCTTATTATATAGTATATGCAAAATATAAAATTACTACAGTTGCTGGAATCGGTATTAGGTAAAGGTAAATCTACATCTGGTAATAACATTGCATTCTTCTCTCCATTTACTTCACATTATAAACCTAAATTAGAAATTGATATTAATACAACATCAGAAGGCCAAAATGCTTGGCACTGTTGGATATCTGATAAAAAAGGAAGAAGTATAAACAGTTTATTTAAACAAATGAACTTAGGCAAACAATATTTTGAACAGTTATCTCGTATAATTCAATCAGCAAAATATAAAACCTTTGATACTGACACTACTCCAGTTGAAACAATATCATTGCCCGAAGAATATATTCCATTATGGAAACCTAAAATGACTCCTGACTTTCGTAATGCAATGTCATATTTAAAACGACGAGGAGTAACAATATTTGATATATTAAAATATCGAATTGGATATTGTGAACGTGGCGCTTATAATGGCAAGATAGTTATTCCTAGTTATGATTGCAACGGCCAATTAAATTATTTTGTAAGTAGAGCATTTTATAATGCAGATAAATATAAACACAAGAATCCTAAAGTTAGCAAAGACATCATTGGATTTGATTTAACAATTAATTGGGCGGAACCAATAATATTATGCGAAGGGGCATTTGATGCAATTGCAATTAAACGAAATGCAATACCATTATTTGGTAAAATTATACAACCACAATTACAGAAAAAACTTATTGAAAATAGAGTCAAGGACATTTATATATGTTTAGATGCGGATGCAATACGTAATGCGTTAAGTATAGCAGAAAAATTTATGGGTGAAGGATTAAATGTATATTTTATAGAATTAAAAGATCAAGACGCATCCGATTTAGGATTTCATCGTATATCGGAAATTATAGAACAAACGGGAGTAATGACATTTGAACGATTAATGCAACTCCGAATGGGTATTATATGGAAATAAAACAAATACAAAGTAAGATACAACAAGCAGATCGTATCTATCATATATCAGACGTACATATTCGTACATTGAAACGACATAAAGAATACCGAGATGTTTTTCAAAACATGTTTGCATATATTAATCAATCTAAAACAGCAAACAGTATAGCAGTAGTTACTGGAGATATTGTTCATAGTAAATTGGATATGTCCCCCGAATTGATTAGAATGCTTACTGATTTCTTTCGTGGATTTAATATTCCTACAATTGTTATTCTTGGTAATCATGACATGAATTTAAACAATTTATATCGTGAAGATGCATTGTCTCCGGTATTGGATATGATTGCTAACGACAATATTGTTTTTATTAAAGACAACGGCGTATTTGATTTTGCTGGATTAACATGGAACCATATGGCGGTTGATGTAGAGCCTACTCAATATGTAAAAGGCAAAGACATTGTTACTGATAAAATAAAAATTGCATTACACCATGGAGCCGTTCATAGTGCAAAAACAGATATAGGATATGAAATTTCCAATGAACATGTTACTACAGAATTATTTGCCGGACATGACATGACTCTATTAGGAGATATACATAAACCAGCACAATTCTTAACTGATACGATTGCATACCCTGGATCTTTAATACAACAAAATCATGGTGAAGCATTAGACCATGGTATACTTGTCTGGGACGTAAAAACACAAACTGCTGAATTTGTAGAAATACACAATGATTATGGTTATGTGACAATCGAAACCGAAGGAGCTCAAATTGTTAAGTCTCCACATCGTATGCCTGATAAACCTAGAATACGAATTAAATTTAACGAAACCAGTGCCTCCGATATGAAACGATTGGTTACTATGATTCGTAAAAAATACAATGTCCAAGACATTACTATACAACGAACTATATCCGCACAAAATAATGTAGAGTCAAGTGCAATTACAATTGGCAATGTTCGAGACGTTGAATATCAAAATACTTTGTTAACTGAATTTATTAACACTAAATTTCCACAAGCAACCACAAATGAATTAGACGCAATACGACACATTAACCGATCTATCAATTCTAAACTTCCTGCAGTAGAATCAGTTAGACATATAACATGGCATCCGGTATCATTTGAATTTGATAACATGTTTTCATATGGAGAAGATAATCGTGTAGACTTCAATAAAATGAATGATGTCTGTGGTTTATTCGCAGCAAATACATCTGGTAAATCTAGTTTATTAGACGCAATAACATATACTATATTTGATAAATGTAGTAAGACCTCCAAAGCCCATGAAGTTTTAAACAACAAGAAATCGGCATTTCGTGGAGTATTTAAATTTAAAATGAATGATACCATTTATACAATTGAACGAGTAGGCACTAAGAAAAAAGACAATCATGTAAAAGTAGACGTTAATTTTTATACTGAAACAGAAAATTTAAACGGTGATGAACGAAGTGACACAAACAATAGTATACGTCGTTATTTAGGAACATACAATGACTTTATATTAACTGCATTTTCACTTCAAGCAGATAATAATAATTTTATAGAAAAGTCACAACGTGAAAGAAAAGACTTATTATCACAATTTTTAGATATAACTGTATTTGAACAACTATATCATTTAGCAACTGACGAAATAAAAGAAACTGCAGGACGACTCAAAGCATTTAAAAAAACTGATTTTGCAGAAACTATAACGAGTGCAGACGCAATTATACAAAACAATGAAAAATTAATTGGCAATACAAATAAAACTGAATCAGATAAACAAATTGAAAGAAACCAATTACAAGATTCTATAATAGAATTAATTGAAACAAAGAAACCTACAAGTTATGACGGTGACGGTATTGAGTCTTTACGAGAAACTGAAATTGACTTAACTGGCAAAATAGAAACATTACAAACAACAATTGAAGAAACAGAACAAACAATATTGCAATATCAAAGTAAAATTAATATAATTGAAACTGCATTAAAGGTACAAAATTATGATGTTGTAGATCTAAAAGACAAAGTACAACAATTAACAACCGCAGAATTTGTTCTTAAAGATCTTAAAGAAGAACAAAAAAAACAACAAGGAATAGTAAATGATAAGCAAAAGAAGATTGAACATCTTGAGACGCACAAACATGACCCGGATTGTGAATACTGTGTGTCTAACGTTTTCGTACAAGACGCAATACAAGCCAAGAACGAGATTAATCAAGATAGAAAAATATTAAAATCTAAAGATAAAAATATTGAATATAAAAACGATGAAATACGCGAATTAATAAAACATGAAATGCGTCTTGATGAATTTAATCAATCTAATGATAATATTGATTTATATAAAAATAAAATAGAGCGCAACGAACTACAACTTCAAATTCATGAAAATGATTTACAAACTAAAGAAACCGAACTAGAAAATAACATAGAACGACAAGACTTATTTAAAAGAAATGAATCTGCAATAATATGGAATGTAGATGTTGATAAATTAATTAGTGAATGTAAAGGTAAAATTGATACAATTACCGGTCAGATAAAAACACTGCAAGATCAAATAAAAACTAATCATGGAGAAATACAAGTTGCAAAAACTAAACGTAAAACTGCATTAGAACAATTAGAAACATATCAGCAATTAGAAATAGAATATAAAGCATATGAATATTATTTAAAATCAGTTAAACGGGATGGTATTCCATATGAATTAATATCCAAGGCAATTCCTAAAATTGAATCTGAAATAAACAATGTGTTAAATCAAGTAGTAGATTTTAATATGGTTATAAATACAGATGGTAAAAATATTAATGGATATATCATATATGATCAAGACAATTTTTGGCCGTTAGAATTAACAAGTGGTATGGAACGATTTATATCTAGTTTAGCAATTCGTATAGCACTTATCAATGTATCAGCATTGCCACGTCCTAATTTCATAGCAATAGATGAGGGATGGGGTAGTTTAGATGCCGAACACATATCATCAGTCGCAAATTTATTTGATTATTTCCGAACCAAATTTGATTTTTCAATTATTATATCACACGTAGATACAATGCGTGATATGGTAGACAATTTAATCGAAGTAAATAAAATAAACGGATTTAGCCAGATTTCCCATGTTTGATATTTATATAAAAAGTATACTTGTCAATGGAACGCAAAGATGTAGTTTATAAAGGTTTAGAATTTATTCCAGTTTTTTATGAAGATAATTCTTTAACATCACCGGACTATTTTCAAATATCAGAATTTCCTATACGACTCACAGCAGGAAAAAATTTATTTAAACTTCGTGGCCATCCTACCAATTTACGTGTAGGCGGCGGATTGGGTATCGAAGTTTTAGATTATAACGGCGATCCTATATATACCGAAGTAGTAGATTTTATCGATGAAGATAAAAGTCGTGTTATTGCAATTTATATTTACGATGATACATCACCTGGTGATTGTACTATAACGTTAGTAGCAGAAGCATCGAATATACAAGGTACACCTACTCCGACAGATTGGCAAAATAAAGTTAATACCCGTTGGAAACGAACTGTGCCTGTAAACCCAATGGTAGCAAATGTTTCAGAAATAATATTTGAGAAATTACCAACGGTAACCGTAGCAGAACAAATTGGTGTTCAATTAGATCGGCAGTATGCAACTACACAATTTCCTACATATAATACCGGTACCATAAGATTCTTTTCATTTAATGGGCAACCAGCAATTGAATTAACAGGCGGTACATTTATTACTGATATGAAAACTGGGACTGTAACAGTAGCGTCCCCCGTAAATCCTTCGCCTACGCCGGCTTACCCGGTTGTTACAACGCCTTACGTGTCTACGGTAAGCAAGATATTAACTCCAACTACGGCTTTATTAGATAAAGAGTATACGGTGTATAGTAGCGAAAGTATATTTCCACATACATTTAATGCATTTGACAATAGTTCATATTCATTAACATATGAAGCAACACCAACATATGTTGAAACTGAAAACTCACAATCATTTGCATATATACAAATTGAAGGATTAGAACCAGCAACTGGAGATGTTAGTCGAACAAAAGTTTATACTAATAATAAAGGAACTGTTGGTACTTGGGAATTAGTTAACGATGTAGAATTAGAAGAAACAGAAATATTAGTTCCAAGCACATCTTCATTGCGGCCTGATGTTAGCATAGGAGAATTAAAATCACAAACTACAATTGACACATATTGGGAAGGTCATGTATATACTGGAAATATTGAAACTACAGCACCGTTAACTGCATCGAGTGTAACTGAATTAGATGCCGCTGTAAAAATTAGCAGTGGTGTAGATATTAGTCCTAATAATTATGTTGTAACATTTCAAAACAAAGATGCATACAACGGAGTGTTTATAAAAGACTCAGCATATAAAGTTACATTTGATGCATATGGAATAAAACAATCTTCAGATGATTTTGCAGACCCAGTTATTGCTGTATATATGTCAGGAAGTGCTTTTGATTATGATACAACTGATTTGTTCAATCAAGACCTACCAAAACAGTTAGGAAAACGTGTTGGTGAACTTCGGGTATCTGGCGAATCACAAATATTTGACAATCAAACATTTAGTTTTGATACAGACGCAACTGGCCATGGTAGCCTAATATTTGTAATAGAATCAGGACAATGGCAATTAGCAGACATACACGTAACAACAGATAATGATGTCGGATATACTCCTAATTATACCAGAATAAAAACATTTATAGAAACAACACATAAAATAGACAATCAGATATCGTTCAAAGTAGAATATTATAATGTCGATGGTGTTGCTAGCAAACAAATAACATATGTATATGACAAAGATTGGCTAGGTGGTAACCGTTATGTAGATGGTGATTTTTCCATGCTTACCGGATCTTTGTACATCGCTGACTCTTTGAATAGCGGTATAGCTTTAACAGGTAATGCCAGTACTGGATTTGTTAGATCATTGGGATATGATGGATTCGAATCAGGGTTCCCAGGGTTCTTGTTATGGAGTGGATCGGCACTAGCCGGACAAAATACTAAAGGTGGAGTTGCATATAGTGGCGTAGGATTAGAAATGTATGCCAATACTGCAAGTTATTTTAGATATGCAACCAATCCATCAGAAATAGATATTCGAACCGATAAATTCTTTTTTGGTAATCCTAGCTCGTCTTATATAAGTGGTAGTAATGGATTGATAGAAATTTCATCTAGTAATTTTATATTAACAGCAGAAGGAGATATTACAGCATCTAGCTTTATTGCAGTTCAAGGCGGAAACACATTGTTTGATACTAACAATGAATTTGTAGATGGGCAAAACATCGGCCGAATAGTTTATTTTGATCGCGATGAATATACATTTACTGGTAATTTAGAAACATCACCACAAACTGCATCACTATTTGAAACATTTATATTACCAGGCGAAACTAAATTGCAATTTTCATATACAACTGAATATGATAATAACGACGCTTCAACTGCCGAGGTACGAGGATATTTTTATATACAATCGTCAAGTATAAGTGCATCAAATTCTGCAGGTAATAATTATTATGATTCATGGAGTAATCCACACCTATTGAATACAAATTTTAAAACTTTAATTTCAAGTGTAGCATCAATCGGAAATCCTCCAGAAGGAGTTAGTAATACAATAGATATAACTGGGGCTAATTTAGAATTAGGTAACAATCAAGGTCGCTATGTTCGTGTTAGTTTAATTATAACAACAAATACTGGAGGCGGCGCTGGAAGTAGTGTGTTTAAACTGAAAGGCCAAGTTTGGAGAACGAGTAGATTAGTCGGAGGGGCTACAAGTCCACCGGCAAATATAGTAAGATAATATTTATATAAAATGAAAGAAACTACAGTACTATTTCCAGGCGGGTTTAAACCAATTACCGGTGCCCATTTAGCATTAGCTCAACGCTATGCAGAATCACCCAATGTAGAACGAGTAATTATGCTCATCGGTCCAAAAGAACGAGATAGTGTAAGTCGTGAAGATAGTGATGAAATATTCCGATTAATCAACACCAATCCTAAAATCGAACTTCGGCCAACCGATTTTAATAGTCCAATAATGGCCGCATATGAATTCTTATTTGCATTACCGCAAGATGAACAAGGAACATATGCGATGGCTGCATCTCGTAAAGGAGATGATTATGCCCGAACTATGAGTTTTGGGCCAAATGTAGAAAAATATAAAACTGTCGGAGATAAGAAAGGCCGAAAAATACCACCCGGAGTTGATATTAATCCAATGGAGGTTGATGTTGAACCATTAACATATGCAGATGGCCAACCAATATCTGCTAGCACAATTCGACAAGCGATTGTAAACAATGACTATGAAACATTCGCAGCATCATATCCTGGAACAAAAGAAGCCATATTAAAAAATATATGGCAAATGTTAAACGGAGTACAAGAAGCAACTTTTAGTAAAGAATGGTGGGGCAATGCATTAGCAGAAGATATAGAAGAAGTTATTGAAGGATATCAAACTCCAGACTTAGCAAATGCACATACTGCTAAAATGAAAAAATTAAGAAAATATCTAGATGCATCACAAGGTAAAGAATTTGCATATGATTTTAAGAAATTTAAAAAAACTGTGTTCGGCGTTAAATTAACCGAATCGGTATTACAAGAAAATTATATTACCAGATCAGAGTTATCACAAATTGAAGCAGCAGCAGATTCATTCTTTTCACAATATGGTATCGATATAGATATGCAAGGTCAATTTACACATTTCTTTGAACGATTAAATGACCCTAGAAATGACTCACCTATTAGTATGGATCAGTTGGAAGATATGTTTAGAAAATTAGCTCAAGAACATGGATCTAGAATACAAAGACAAATTGAACTAGAAAGACCGACAGCAGTAGCATCTGATTTAGAATCTGATATACATATGCCATTTATGTTAAAATGGGACGTTAAAAATAAAACTATAGATTTAATTCCTAGAACAATAAAAAAACAACGCAGAGATTGGCGAGTAAATAATCCTAATGATATACATTATAAATTATATGCAGAAGGAATGTTAACAGAAGGAGGAGCAGCCGGCCACATGAATCACCCATATGACTCTCACGGCTTAACTTTCAATGACATGAAAGAAATAGTCTCTAGAGCATTAGAAGGCCGTCTAGACATGGAACAAGCTGTTACTGAAAAGACAGACGGTCAAAACATTCAAGTAACATGGAAAAATGGACAACCTGGATTTGCTCGAGGAATGAAAACTAGAAAAGAACCACTTACACCTGCAGAAATTGTTGCAGAATTTGAAGCAAAATATCAAAAAGCAGTTGAATCAAATGGCGTTAAGGGAGCCGAAGGATATAAATTAGTAGTAAATGCATTCCGAGCGACTGCTGAAGATTTGACTGCATCATTAAATAAATTATCTGCAGAAACATTGCAACGAGTATTTAAAAATGGTCGTGTATTTGCTAACATGGAAATTATATATCCTGCTACAACCAATGTTATTGCTTATGAACAAGCCGTTCTTCAATTTCACAATTTAGTAGAATATGACGAAAACGGCAAAGTAATAGAAACTGATGTTACCGGTGGTACTATGCTTCAGAAAATTATACAAGATGCAAATGCACATATGCAAAATACATTTTCATTTATTCCACCCAATAAACTAAAATTAGGACGCATTGAAGATTTCGAAGATAAACAGTCTGCATTCTTTGCTGAAATAGATAGTTTAAAAAATCAATTCGGATTAAAAGAAACTGATGTTGTTTCCGAATATCATAAAGCATGGTGGAAAGATGTAATAAGTAAAAAAGCATCACAAATGGATTATGCAATCCCTGAAGATGTATTAGATTTGTTAACATACCGATGGGCTTTAAATGATAAATCTACTAATATTACTAAAATTAAAAAACTAATAGATAACGAACAATTTTCAGAATGGGTTGCTGCATTCGATAAAAAGGATTTCAGAGTATTTCAAAAACAAAACATAGAACCATTCGAATCTATATTTTTACGACTTGGCGCGGTAGTTTTGAAAAACATTAAAAATTATTTAGCAGTTTCACCCGATACCGCAGTAAAAAAAATTAAACAAGATTTATTAGCATTAATAAAAGAATTACAAACATCAGACAATCCTGCCACGCTTAAAAAATTAGAAACTGAACTTAAAAAAATAGAACGCATCGGTGGATTTGATAGTATAGTACCTATAGAAGGTATAGTATTTACTTATGGTGGCAATACTTATAAGTTAACTGGATCATTTGCACCAGTAAATCAAATATTAGGAGTGTTAAAATACGCAAGGTAATATTTATATATAAATAAAACGGATACACAATGGCAGAATCAAAACATAAGAGTAAGTGGAAAGCACCAAAAGACGATAAAAAGTCACAAAAACCTGATGCACGAAAAGATATCAAAGATTACGTTGGAAAAGATGACGTGCATGGTATGGTACCCGATCTAGTAAAAGGAGTACAACCATTGGTAGCAAGAAATATCAACGGTGAAGTGATTGACGATGTAGAAAACATGGTTCCTAAAATTAAAGATCGTATATATAAAGATGTAGAAGAAGGTAAATATTCTCCTGCAGATGCTCTTAAATTATTTAAAAAACTACAAATTGAAGATAGTGAAGGATATTTAAAAGCCATGGAAGATGGTGTATATGAAATATCAGAATCTATTAGTAAATTATCAGAATCACAAAAAGAAAAACTTGTAAGAAAATATATTCGAAATAAAATTGTTAAAGTATTACAAGAACAAGAAACCCCACCTGCAGAAGAACCATTACCTGCAACTGAGCTACCAACAGAAGCCCCTCCTGCAGAGCCAGTAGCCCCAATAGAACCAGCACCTGAGGCTGACGTAGATATTGATAGTGATGATGCTAAAACTGAAAAATTAAAAAACATAAAACAATCACCAGAATTATTTAGAGATTATCTAGAAATACACAAAGACAAAATGAATATTACTAAATTAGTAAAAGTTGGGTTAGATCCATTATTAGATTCATTGCAGTCATTAGACACAAAAGAACAACAATTGGCAATGCGAATGATGATTCAATCAATACAGCATTCAAAAAAAGATTATGCCAAAGCTGATTTAGACGACGATAAACAAACAACATAACATATGGGAAAAAACAAGTTACAAAACATTAAAGCCGTTCAACAAATGATTGACGGCAAACACAAGTTCCAAACCAAAAAAACAATTGGATTTACTGACGCCGATGCAACCAAGAAACGTAATGAAACTCACGATATTGGAGACGTCTGGGAAGATGTCGATGCCATTGGCAACATACACATCGTAGAACAATTTGATGGGTTTAGAACACGCAAACCAAAAAATTCAGAAGTACTAAGTAATGTTCGAGAAGAATTAAAATCATTTGCCAATTGTCCAAATGAAATATGTACGTGTGATCCGACATATCATCTAAATAAAAAGATGCGAGCAATCCACGGAATGTGTTTTGATTGTGTTATTGACATGGAACATGAATTAAAAAAACAAGGCAAATTTGAAGACTATGCTCACGAAAAGGTACGAGCAAATGCATTAGCATGGTTGAAAAAAGCAGAGCAAGACGTCGATATGTTACGAGAAGTATATACCACAACATCTAAATTAGTTATTAATGGCGATGGTGAAACTGATTCTTATGCCGCACAAATGACGCCGGAAGAATTTGATAAAAAAGTTACAACAGAATTTGAAAAATATAAAACAGATTTTTTAAATAAATTAAATAAACAGACAAATGGAGAAAACGATGAAACTTTGGAACATGATTAAACCGTATTGGAAATGGCTAGTAGGAGGCATACTTGGATTGGTTGCTATAATATCAGCAATCGGTAGTTTATTCACAAAACACACCAATAAAAAAATTCAAGAAAAAATTGATGGAAATGATAGAAAGCTTAATCGAGCAAAAGGTCAAGAAGATCAAATCAAACGACAAACTCGCCAAGTTAAATCAGAATTAAATGATCTTAAAGAGATAGTTAAAAAAACAAAAACAACAAAGCGAAAGCCAGCACCAAAAAAAGCAAAAAAGACAAGCACCGCAAAGAAAAATATTGTCTCCAAGACGAAAAGAACAAAATGAAAACGTTAATTTTTATATTATGTTTTCCAATACTTGGATTCGCCCAAACGTTAAATGATACATGTTTTACCAAACAACAAATACATAATATATCAGAAACATTGGATGAATTATATTATAGAGACTCTGTTAATAATGCTTTAATAATACAACAAGAATCAGTTATTATAAAACAAGATGAGGTCATTCGGTTAGATTCATTACACCTAGTATTCAAACAACAACAAGTAGAATTATTAGAATCTAACATAGAGTTATATGTTAAACAACAAAAGAAGCTACAACCTAAATGGTATAATCATAAAGTATTGTGGTTTGGTAGTGGAATCTTGACAACAATATTAACCGGTAAATTTATAGTAGAAGTAATTCAATAATGTCAAATCCGAGTATAAAAGAAATCATTCAACAACAGTACCAAATGTGTGCTGCTGATCCAGTTTTCTTTATGCGTCAATATTGTTATATTCAACATCCTAAACAAGGAAAGATTAAATTTAATCTATATGATTTTCAAGAGCAATCATTAACACAACTCAGAGACAATAGATACAGTGTTATTCTAAAATCTAGACAGTTAGGTATCTCAACACTATCAGCCGGCTTTGCTTTGTGGAGTATGTTGTTTCAAGAAGACTTTAACGTACTTGTTATTGCGACTACACAGGAAGTAGCAAAAAATCTTGTAACCAAAGTACGGGTAATGCATGATAATCTTCCTAGTTGGTTAAAGGGGACAATTGAAGCTGATAACAAATTATCTTTAAAATTTAAAAATGGTTCGCAAATTAAAGCTGTATCGTCTGCCACAACGGGAGCTCGATCAGAAGCATTATCATTATTAATAATAGATGAAGCCGCGTTTATACGAAACATTGAAGAAATATGGATAGCATCTCAAGCAACCCTATCAACTGGTGGTGGTGCTATAGTTTTATCAACTCCAAATGGAATTGGTAATTGGTTTCATAAAACTTGGGTAGATTCAGAAACCAATCCGCAAACTCAATGGTACAATATAAAGTTACATTGGACGGTACACCCAGACCGTACTCCAGTATGGCGTAACGAGCAAACCCAATTGTTGGGAGAACGAGGTGCCGCCCAAGAATGTGATTGTGATTTTGTTAGTTCAGGACATACAGTAGTCGACGGTAAAATACTTACGGAATACGAAGAAAAATGTATAGATCCTATAGAAAAACGAGGATTTGATAATGGGTATTGGATATGGGATTACCCAGACTACTCAAAAAATTATATGGTAATAGCTGATGTTGCCCGAGGCGATAGTGCTGACTGGTCCGCATTCCACGTTATCGAAGTAGAAACAATTACGCAGGTAGCTGAGTATAAAGGTAAAATTCCACCTAAAGATTTTGGAAATATGTTAGTTACAGTTGCCACGGAATGGAACAATGCATTACTAGCAATTGAAAATGCAAATATAGGCTGGGCTGCAATTCAACCGGCATTAGACAGAAACTATGAAAATTTGTTTTACACATATAAAGACGATGGTTATGTAGATGTTGATATCCAATTACAAAAAGGATATGACATGAAAGATAAATCTAAAATGGTTCCTGGCGTGTCGACAACTACTAGAACTAGACCATTAATGATCTCGGCACTAGAAATGTATATGCGTGAAAATACGCCTATTATACGCAGTAAACGACTCATACAAGAACTATATGTCTTTATCTGGTTAAATGGTAAAGCACAATCACAAAATGGTTATAACGACGATTTAGTAATGGCATTCTGTATCGGATTATGGCTACGAGATACATCGTTAAAATTAAGACAACAAGGAATTGATTTAAATAAACGAGCATTATCGCAATTTCAAAAAACTGACAATGTTATATATACCGGAAACAACCGACCTAGAGATAGCGGGTGGGATTGGCATAATGGCCAAAATGATGAAGGTTTAACCTGGCTATTGTAAAATTTGCTTGGATCTTTAACATGTTATATTTATAATAAAAGAAATACTATATGGCTTCTTTAAGAAAACGTCTGCAAAATCTATTTAGCACCAATGTAATTGTTCGTGTTATTGGTAAAGACAGACTAAAAATAATTGATACTAATAAATTACAATCAGTTGGAAATTTATCTCATACTAAATTAACAGACAGATATACTCGATTACATGGGTCGAATAAACATAAAATCGGTGGTATGACCGGTGGGTATGACTCTAACTATTATATGCATCAAAATCGTATACAATTGTATACTGATTATGAAATGATGGATCGAGACCCAATTATACATTCGGCATTAGATATATATTCAGATGAATCTACATTGGAAGATCAGTTCGGTGATATATTAACTATTAAAACTAATAACACCAAGATACAAAAAATACTTTATAATTTATATTACGACATATTAAACATTGACTTTAATATGTGGGCATGGATTCGTAACATAACAAAGTATGGTGATTTCTTTTTAAAGCTCGATATTGCCGACGAAATTGGAATAATCAATGCTCGACCACTATCAAGTTATGAAATTGAACGTTATGAAGAATATGACGAAGCTACTGGGGAGTATGATATTAAATTTAAACATATTGCTGGCTATGATGAGCACTATGAGGTATTTGAAATTGCACATTTTCGATTATTATCCGACTCAAACTTTTTACCATATGGTCGTTCAATGCTTGAAGGTGCACGGCAAGAATTTCAAAAGTTAACAATGCTTGAGGACGCTATGCTTATTCACAGAATAATGCGAGCTCCAGAAAAACGAATTTTTAAGATTGATATTGGTAATATACCACCAAATGAAGTCGACACGTTTATGGAACAAATCATTAACAAAATGAAAAAAATTCCACACGTTGATCAGCAAACTGGTAATTACAATCTCAAGTTTAATCTTAATAATATGCTTGAAGATTACTTCTTACCAGTGCGTGGCGGTAACTCAACAACAGAGATAGACACACTGCCTGGTATGACCTGGACTGGTACTGATGATATTGAATATGTTAAAAATAAAATGATGGCAGCACTTAAGATACCAAAGCCATTTTTAGGATTTGGAGAAGGTGTAGAAGGTAAAACTACATTGGCTTCAATGGATATCCGATTTGCTAGAACAATTGAAAGAATTCAAAAAATAGTAGTTAGTGAATTATATAAAATTGGAATTATTCATTTAGCAACACAAGGCTATGAAGGCGAAGATTTAGTTGGTTTTGACCTAGCATTGACGTCACCATCTATAATTTACGATCAGCAAAAGGTAGCATTATTGAATGAAAAAATCAATTTGGCTAACACAATGAAAGACAGTAAATTAGTCTCTGATAAATACATATACGAGTTTATATTTAATATGTCCGAAGAACAATGGCTTCAAGAGCGAGTCAATGTGATTGAAGATCTTAAATTAAGATTCCGTCAAAATCAAATTGAACAAGAAGGCAATGACCCTACGATAACTGGTGCGTCATATGGTACTCCACACGACTTAGCATCGATGCATATGAGCTCCGATGAAGTTGAAGAAAAAGACCCAGGCGGCCGTCCTAAGGAAGGAATAAAGTTCGGCCAACATGCAAATGCATTTGGATGGGATCCAACCGGCAAGAAAACAATAGACCAGGAATTTAACCCAGAAAATTTAAAAACAGCATTCCAACCTGATCCTACTAAACGTAGACAGATGACAATGACAACTGAATCACAATCTGTTTTAAACCATTTTAAAAAACTAAACAAATCTAAAAAAATTATAACGGAAACATTAAAATCAGCATCATCTGATACTGATTCAGGAACAATGTTAGATGAAAACAATATTTTATAGATTCGTCCATATTTATTAATAAAAAAACTACTGGCGCCAGTATGAAAAAATTAAAACATTCTAAATATAAAAACACCGGCATAATTTTCGAGATGCTTATAAGAAAATTAACATCGGAAACAATGTCGTCTGACAAAACCGTGACCATTGATATAATTAAAAAATATTTTGGCAAGAATACAGAGTTAGCCAAAGAACTTCAATTATATAACACGATAATCAAAGAACAATATAAATCAGAAGCCCGGGCATTAGATTATATTAGAACTGTTAGAGAATCATATCAACATCTAAATCAAAGTGTATTAAAACGACAACGGTATAATCTTATTAAAGAGATCTCCGAAAATTTTGTTTTTGAACATGTATCAAAAATACATATTAATAATTACAAAGCGTTGGCATCGATATACATGTTATTTGAATATAAAGATTCAGATAATCCTAAACGATTAATGGAATGTAAAAATGTAGTATTAGAACATACTCTAGCAATTGAGAAAAACGTTCCCGTACAAGATACCGTTATTGAAACGTTTTCTAAACAAGAAAAAGATATTAGATTATTAACATATAAAATAATGATTGATAAATTTAATAATAAGTATTCAGTCTTATCTGAATCACAAAAACAATTGTTAAATAAATATATTACCAATGTTAATGATACTGAAGCATTGCGAGAATATGTTAGTGATGTTATCCCAACGTTGAAATCCCGGTTAGCTGAACAATCTAAACACATAACAGATAAAGTAACAAAAATTAAAGTACAACGACTTTCAGAAATGCTTTGTAATGTTGAAACCATGAAACGATTAAATGAATCTCACATTGTATCTTTAATGCGGTACATGGATTTAGTAGACGAATTAAATAGGGTACATAAATGAAATCATTCTTAAAACAAATAGACGAAAATTTTAAACGCCTAGACGAAAAAGATTGGGATGGTGATGGCAATCAAGAATCTGATACTGACGAATATATGGGGGTAAAAGATAAAGCCATTAAAAATTCATTGAAAATGGAGGACAGTGATTTCGAATTTAAAACTTGTGATAATTGTTCAGGTAAATTAACACCACACGTTAAAGAAGACTGTCAACGATGTGCAAAACATGAATCAGCAAAACCTGATTATTTAGATTTCGATAAAGATGGAGATACCGATGAACCAATGAAAGATGCATTAGCAGAAGATGGTGAAATTGTTGAACATACAATTACATTTACTGACGCCGATATGAAATCGTTCCACAAAACGGGTAAAGTAATAAAAAAAGATCCAGACGGCAAAGAGCATACATATGTATACAAGAATAAAGATATAGACGAAATGTCAACATCTGCAGGAGCTGGGTCATATAACACCCCAAAAGCTTTTGCCCCAACAACAAACAATAAAAATGCTACTGCCAGTACTGGAATGAATATAGCACCGAAAACATCACTTCATACCGAATATGATCTTGTACAAGAAGCTATGGATAGTAAATATGAACACCTTATTGAAGGGTATCGTACATTTGCTTTAGGAAAGTCGAATTCAACTCCTAATCAAACTGTTAATTCATCTATTCGAGAAGTAGCTAAAAAATTAAAAGAAATTGAAGAGACTATTAGATATACAGGACGATTAAAAACCGAATCAGGTATATCACATTCTGGATTTACGGAAGGAACTAGATCGGCTTTAAATAAAATATCACATAGATTAATAAAAATATCAGAGCGCGTTAGAGCATTAGGAGAGTAGGATATGTCAAAGCCATTATTAGTAGAATATATGCAATTTAATCCAATTGGTTCACTTAACGAATCCAATGGTGCAAAATATGGAATACCAGGCGGATTTGTAGTGCAAGGTATATTGCAACGGTCCGAAGCTAAAAACCACAACGGTAGAGTATATCCTAAAAGTATTTTAATGCGGGAATGTCAACGTTACCAAAAAGAATATATAGATCAAAACCGAGCACTCGGCGAATTAGATCATCCAGAGTCTAGTGTTGTTAACTTAAACAATGTATCCCATAATGTTTTAAAAATATGGTGGGAAGGTGATGATTTAAAAGGCGTAGTACAAGTATTAGATACACCATCGGGTAAAATATTAAAGTCATTGTTTAAGGAAGGTATCACATTAGGAATATCTAGTAGAGGCTTAGGCAGTGTAAAAGAGCTGCGTAACGAAGGCGTAGTTGAAGTTCAAGATGATTTTGAATTGATTTGTTGGGACTTTGTTAGTAATCCATCGACGCAAGGTGCATTTATGGGAATGATGAAAGAATCAGTTAATAAAACAATAACAAATAAATACGGTAATGTAAATGACATAATCACATCGATACTATGTGAAGATGGAAAATGTAGGATATAAATTATGATGAAATTTGAAGCAAAAAATTTAAATGCAATACGAGATTTACTCTATGAGCAAAACATAAAAAAAGAAACTGTGTTTGGAGATGAACCAACACCATTGACGACTGAACAAAAAAGACAATTTGTAGAAGCATGTAAAACATTTTCACATATGGGTGAATCTGTATATGGATCCGGTAAACTTACCGAGATTGTAGAACGAATTTCAAGCATAGTAGAAACAGCATCTCAACTTGTAACAGAAGAAGGCGAAATGGTAGACAGCATAAGCGCTACTCGTCAAATGAAAGGAACAAAAGAAGCTTTAAAGGAATTTCAAAAGTCTGCAAATGAAGTAATGATCCACGAACGTAGAATGGCAGCAGCATTTGAAGATATCGCAGAAGGTATTCAAAAATATTTCGACGTAGGATAATTTGGACGTTTGAATATTTATTTATATAATATAAAAGAATGATAATGAGTAAGTTTAAAAAATTGTATCGAGACTTTTTTAGTTTAAAAGAAGCTTCTGCAGAACAACAAGCTGACTATAATGTTGAATTAGAAAAAACTAAAGAACTAATGCAACAAGTAAGTGATACAGCAAAAGACGCTGGTTTAACAGAAACTGAACTAGACGAAGCTCAATTAGTAAATAACCTAACAGATTATAATGGACATGTTATATATCAATTACGTGACCCACAAGAATCTAATGCCGTAGCCAAAGACATTCAACGATGGACTACTAAAAAAGGATTTACTATCATTGCTCACAAAAAATCAAAAACAGGACGCACCGGATATTTTTATTTCCGCATAGGAGAAGACCCAGGCAGCGAATCACAAAAGATTCAAGGCTATTTTGCACAACTTCCAGAATTAACTAAGTTTGCATTTAAAAAACCAGGAGCATCTGCACCAGCTCCACAAATGGCACCACGCAGAAAACAATTTAGAAAAATTTAAAACCAGTTATATGAACAAAAAAGAAAAACACCACAACAGCATCATTAGCGGTGCATCATCGTCTATTAGAGTAGTAGGCAAAGACATTGGATTTGCATTACGAGCATTTAAAGCAAAAGTAAAACACATGGGTGTTTTAGACTCAATTAAAGAAAATCGAACATTTTCGAAACCTAGTGTAAAACGACGAGCTCAACTTATCAATGCAAAATATATGCAAAAGATTCGAGATATACATCAATACGATTAATATATAAATAACATTAATTTAAGTCCTAGCAGAAATGTTAGGGCTTTTTTACTGTTTTTATACTAGCCTTATATTTATATTGGAAATACGCTATTTTATATATAGTGTCTATAAAAAACAAATTCTATTAAGATTTCAAATAATCTTATTTCCAAAAACAAATTTAAGGAGAAAACAAATGGCAAAATCAGATTTGCTAAAAGAAGCAATTGCGGATGCTAAAGCTGTTAAAGAAACTGCATTAGCCAACGCAAAAATTGCATTACAAGAAGCTTTCCATCCTAGAATGCAAAGTATGATGTCAGCTAAGATATCCGAAGAACTCGATGAGCAAGACGATGAAATGGACTTAGATGCAGAATTAGCCGGCGATGAAATGCCAGTTGATGACATGGCACCAGCAGGTGACGACATGGCAATGGATGATATGGGTGACGAAGGCGAAGCGATGGATGTTGGTGATCTAGAACTAGATACCGATATGGATGGGGAAATTGACTTTACTGGTGACATTATGTCAAAACCAGGAATGGAAGCAGAACCAGAAATGGAACCGGGTATGGATGATATGGGTGATGTACCTGTAGATGACATGGAAGGCGACGCAGGAATGGGTGACGATATGGGTGACGATTTAGGCATCGAAGAAATCATTAGAGAGTTAGAAGAAGATTTAGAAGCAGAAGGTATGCGAGGAAATCCTATTAACGCTGAAGAAGACGAACCAGTAATGGAAAATTATTCCGAAGAAGATACTGGTATCGACAAAGGCGAAGTTTTAGAAAACAAATCTATTGACGAACTTATCGAAGCAATCTTAGCTGAAGAGGAAGACGAAGAAGAAAAAGAAGACGACAAAAAAGAAGAAAAAGAAGAAATTAGCGAAGTAAAAGCTGATCTCGAAGAAGCTTACCGTACGGTTAAACATCTTCAATCAGTAATCAACGAAGTT
>Ga0075445_10000127_pt1 | contig 40307 bp, 41 predicted proteins | sample CoawatmetaG02DNA_FD_72350 | JGI IMG/M metagenome (GOLD analysis project Ga0075445, IMG submission 72350) | Marine microbial communities from the West Antarctic Peninsula - Coastal water metaG029-DNA | ecosystem: Environmental > Aquatic > Marine > Coastal | place: Atlantic Ocean: West Antarctic...
GCCAGCAAATTGAGCTAGATAATCAGCTTGAACTAATTCAATATTGCTTCCAGCTTTTTTAAGAACTTCTGCCATGATATTTGTAGTGATCAATTGACCAGTCCAATCATGAAGTGTCATTTTTATAGGATCTTTTGAATCCTCAGCCTTAATAGTATGCGCAATAAATAAAAAAAATACTGACACAAATAGTATTATTCTGTTGTTAAATTTCATTTAACATTCCTCCTTGTTATTCCTATATAAATTTTACATAATTGTGTAAAAATAGATAGGAAGAGAATATTGAATAAAATCAATGATTTTATTTAGTTATCGAGAGATGAGATTAGGAAATAAGACTGCAATTATAACAGGTGGTGCTTCTGGAATAGGAGGAGCAACTTCAAAACTTTTTTGTAAAGAAGGCGCTAAAGTAGCAATCTTAGATATTAATGAGAAAGCCGGAAATGAAATAGTTTCAGAAATTAATTTAAATGGAGGTGAGGCTATTTTTTTTAAAACTGATGTTTCAAAGTCAGAAGAAGTATCAAAATCAATTGATGCTGTGATAAAAAAATTTAATAAAGTTGATATTCTTTTTAATCATGCCGGTACAATTATTGTAAAACCATTACATAAGTCAACTGAAGCTGATTATGATCGTTTAATGGATATTAATGTTCGTTCTGCATTTTTAACTTGTAATAAAATAATTCCTCACATGATGAAAAATGGAGGGGGTTCAATTGTTATTACTTCTTCAATTGGAGGAGAAAAAGGTTTCGCTTATGAATCTTTATACTGCATGACAAAAGGTGCCGTTTTGCAATTAGCAAGATCTATTGCTGTAGAATATAGAGACGATAATATTAGATGCAATGCAGTATGCCCCGCATTTGTAAAAACAGATCATGGACTTAGAGAAATTGACGAACTTGATGCGTTAGGTCAAAAATGGAATGAGGCAGATCTAAAAACTGTGCAGGGCAGAATTTGTAATCCTGATGAAGTTGCCTTAGCTGTTCTTTTTTTAGCTTCTGATGAAGCTAGTTTTGTTAATGGAAATGCTTTTTATGTTGATAACGGTTGGTATGCAAAAGGTTAAATTATTGTCTAAGAATTTTTATTAATTTTTGTCACAAGATGAAGTCCGAAAGCTACGGCTGGCCCAATACCAAAAGCAAAAAGCAACGTGCCTACTCCAACTGTACCACCGAGTGACCAACCTATACCAACTACAAAAACTTCTATACATATTCTCACCCAAGCAATTGGATATTGGGTAACCCGCTGCAAACCAGTCATCAATCCATCTCTCGGACCAGGACCAAGATTCGCGGTTAAATAAATACCACTTCCCAATCCAACTAATAATACGCCCAAAGAGCCTACTATTAGGTTTATGAAATAACTACTTGTTGAAAAATCAAATAAATACATAGACAAGTCAATAGTCCCGGCAATGATGATGATATTTAATATTGTACCTATTCCAGGCTGCTGTTTTAGTGGTAGCCAAAGCAATAAAACTCCAACACTACAAGCAAAAGTAGCAAAGCCAATTGACCAATTAAGATTAATGGCTATGCCTTCTGCTAGAACCAACCATGGACTCAGCCCTATCATCGAATGAATTAGCAAAGATTCACCAAAACCAAAAATAGCTAGTCCAAGCACTAAATAAAAAAGAGTTTTAACTTTTGGTTTAAAATTTAAAGGACGGTCTGAACTCCATTGAACGGTAGGAATATCTTTTATTTTAAGAAAATTCATAGTTTGTAATATAATTTTTTTGTTCGGCTGGGGCTGAATTGCTTAATAAGATTAAAAAATCTATAAAAGCCATTATTATATTACGCCAAGTTTTTTTTTTAAATCACTGGAAGATGTGGTGTAACGAAAAACATACTTTTTATCACTACAATAATGAAATATTTTCTTAGCGGCTAAAGCCGCCTCATGAAAACCACTTAAAATAAGTTTAAGCTTTCCTGGGTATTGACAAATATCACCAACCGCAAAAATTCTGGGAACAGATGTTTCAAAGTTTTCAGTATTCACTGATATTAAATTATTCTCTAAGCTTAATCCCCATTCAGCAATAGGACCTAATTCAATCTTTAGTCCAAAGAAAGGAAATATAGCATCAATTTTTTCAATTATACTTCCATCAGCTAATTCAACATCCACTTGACCATTGTTGTTATCTTTTAAACTTTTAATTGTATTTACATAAAAATTAGCCTCCTTATTGTCGACCATGGTCATCATTTTATTAACGGAGTCTTGCACGGCCTTAAATTCATTTCTTCTATGTACCAGATTAATAGAGCTTGCTATTCCTTTAAAACCTAAAACATAATCTAAAGCTGAATCGCCACCACCAGCAATGAGAATGTTTTTATTTTTGAATACTTGACGGTCCTTAACCGAGTAGTAAATATTTTTACCATCAAAATCTTTAGTATTTTCCACAGGTAATGGTCTCGAAACAAAACAACCAGAGCCTGCAGCAATCACAATAGATTTACATTCTATGACAGTGTTAGCATTTGTCTTAACAGTTATAGAATCTTGATTTAAAATAATTTCAGCAGTTAACTGATTTAAATGATAGCTAGGCTTAAAGGGCTGAGCTTGTTTGATTAAGTCATCTGTCAGTTCCTGACCTGTAACTGAAGGTCTACTAGGAATGTCATATAAATTTTTATCAGGATAAAGCTCTGAGCACTGTCCACCTATTTTATCTAAATTATCAATTAAATGGGCCTTTACATCTAATAGCCCAAGCTCAAAAACAGTGAAAAGACCGCAAGGTCCAGCTCCAATAATCACAACGTCAGTTTTGTGATGGTTACCTGGTAATTGTATATTTGGCATTTTTATATTTTTATTAAGGTACTAAAACTATTTTACCTACAAATTTTTTTTCTAAGAACATTTCTTGTGCCAACTTTATGTCCTTTAAAGAAAAGGTTCTAGCTATTATAGGTTTAATCTTATTACGCTCAATATAATTAATTAGATCGTAGAATACATTAACATGGTTAAAAGTAGATCCATAAAAAGTTAGATCTTTTAGGTACATTGTTCTTAGGTCTAATTCTACAATAGGTCCAGCAATTGCACCACTTACCACATACCTTCCTCCAGATTTAAGTATTTCTAAAATTTGAGGCCATTGAGTTCCACCGACTAAATCAACAACCAGGTCTATGGAATTCTTACCTAATGATTGTATTAGAGAGTCGTTTCTATCAATTGTTTTGTGAGCTCCAATTTTTTTTAAATCTTTTGCCTTCTCTTTTGAACATTGAGCAATAACATTAGCTCCTCTTAAATTTGCTAATTGAATAGCTGCCGTTCCAACACCACCCGAAGCTCCTGTAATTAAAATATTTTCTTTTCCTGCAGAAGCTTTTTGTAACATACCTTCAGCTGTAGAATATGAACAAGGTATTGATGCGAGCTCAATATCGGTCCAATTAGAATTAATTAAAAATGCTTCCCGAGTATCAATAGAAGCAAATTGAGCAAAGCCTCCATTAATTTCGCTACCCACTGTTCTCATTCCAAGATTATTATTTTGCATAGTCCTCACAATTACTCTCTCACCCAATCTTGACCGTTTTACATTCTTTCCAACTTTCACGATATGACCACAAATATCCGCACCTTGAATAATTGGAAATAAAAGCTCATCTCCTGCCCAGGATAATTTTTCATTCTTTAAATCTTGGAAGTCTTTTTTAGTCTTTAAATTATCTGGTAATATAGTTTTTTTTGAATACCAACCTAAGCGGGTATTAATATCTGTATTATTTACTCCTGCCGCAGATACTTGAATTAGAACTTCATTATTATTAGGAGTAGGAATAGGTAAATCTTCTTTATAGAGTAACTTATCCAAACCTCCATGTCCTGTTAATTGAACACCCTGCATAAAATTATGAGGTTTTATTTTCTTATCAATTACCAATTTGTGTTGGCGTCTCTATCTAAGTAATCTTTTATATGCCAAATTATATTTTCATGATCTTTAAAAAAATAAATGTTACCCATTTCATTTTTTGATTTTTCTATAATATCAAGGTTAAGTTGGTGCTCTATAAAATATTTAGCATTTGTTCGTCTAAGACAAGGTTGACAAAAACCTACATTAATGGACTCTTCTAAAGATATTTTTTTTTTAATTTCTATGAAAAGACCTTCTGGGCTTTTAAACATAGAAGTTCCATTATCATTAATAATTTTTGTTTCTCCTCCTTCAAATATTTTTAATAAAAAATTTGAGTACTTAAGAATATTTTGAACATGAACTTCTAAATGATCAAAAGATACTTTAAGGGTCATGATTGTTTACTAGAAAAACAGGAGCAGCGTCTGTAATTATCTTATAATCCGGTGTAAGGGTTATATCATGCGCATTAGAGAACTTACCTGAGGTCATCTCACCATCTTTAAGTTTCCAGCTTAACTCAATTGATAACTCGGACATAAATACTTAAACTTTACTAGAAATCCAATCTTTAATATCTTCTTCGCCGCTAACACCTATTTTAGAGTCAAGAATTTTTCCATCCTTAAAAAGGATCATTGTAGGAATACTTCTTATTCCAAAGTTTGTGGGTGTTTCAGTGTTTTCATCAATATTAATTTTTTTAATTTCTACTTTTCCTTCAAGTTCAGTAGATAATTTCTCAAGTATAGGTCCAAGAGTCTTACAAGGTCCACACCATTCAGCCCAAAAATCTACAAGAACAGGTTTTGAGCTATCAATGACCTCTGCCTTAAATTCAGAGTCATTTATTTGTTTAATAGACATAAGAGTAATATAGGTATTAACCGGATTGTTTCAAATATAATTCCTTTGTTCCAACATGAGTAACTTGAGACCTGCAAGAAAAACCATATATTGTTTGATCTTTTGAAACCTGTCTCCACTGATCTTGCAAAGGAAAAACATTTGGATAATCTTTAAGACAATTTTTTCTTATCAAATGGCATCCTTGGAATTGTGTATTATAGATATCAGAAGGAATAATTAATTGATTTTTACTATTCTGGTAAAGGTCAAAAATTTCTTTGCTGGAGCTTGTAAAAAGAAGATTAGTGATCTCTGGATTCTTATTAAAAAAATCTATTCCTGATTTTAAATCACTAAGAAAGTCTAACTGCCAATAATTATCTGAATTAAAAATTAAAAGATCTTTACCTTTTGATAAAATTTCTTTTACCCCCCCTCCAGTATCAAGAATTTGTTCAGTTTCATCTGAGATTTTAACTTGTGGATAGTTCTGTTCAACAAAACGAATTATTTTGTCAGACTGATAATGGACATTAATATAAATGTCTTCCTCTTGAATAGCTTGAGCCAGATCAAGTGCATAACTAAGAAGATTTTTTTTTCTAAATGGCAGTAAGGGTTTGGGGGTATTCTCTGTGAGTTCTTGCATTCTTTTACCATAACCTGCAGCTAATATTAAAATATTCATAACTAGGATGTTTCCTGGTGGATAATTCCCAATAAATCTCTCAGTTCATATAATTTTAAATGATCGATATGTATATTAATTTGATGCCATGTATTTTGTTTAAAATTTTTTAAGTAAATTGCTTTTCCTTTTTTATTTAAATATATCCAGGCGCCTAAAATTCTTAAATTTCTGGCTAAACTAACAAGATGGATATCATCAATCATAGCTTTCTTTTCACTGGGCTTAATATCTTTAAGATAGGAATTAAGAATATCATTTGTCATTTTTTTTGAATAAATTCTTCTTGCATCAAATATTAAAGAAGCAATATCTAGTAAAGGGTGGTCATAACTTAGATCTTGATGATCAATCACCCAAACTTTTTTTTTATAAAAAATTAAATTATCAAGAAAATAATCTCCATGAGTTAAAATTGGTTGGTAAATACAAATTTTTTTAAAGGTTTTAATTAAATTTTTTAATAAAAGATTTAAAATAAAATCATAACCATCAATTTTTTTTTTATAATGATTAACATAAAAGCTTATTCCCCAAACAGCGCTTTTACTTAAAGTATTTTTAGATCTAAGAGAAATATTTTTAAATTTTGATTGATTATTTTTTATTTTAATTAAATGACTTGAAGCCTCAAGAAGAATTGTCTTGAGATATCTTGATTTGATAAACTGCGTAGCATTGTTACTTGGCAGGTAATTCATAACGACACTTACGGTTGAATTATTGGAGTAAAGCATCTCAGGTACTGGTATCCCGATTATCTCTAAAGATTTTGTGGCATTGATATATTTTTTGAAATCCTGTGGTTGATTGACAAATGAAAGTACTAAATATTTATCAGTTAAAGATTCATATAACCTAAATTCTTTATTTGAAGCATCTGAATTAAATTTTTTGAAAGAATGTATTTTTATATTTTTTTCCAGAAAATAATTTTTTATTTTATCTAAATTAATTTTATTATTTTTAACCATTTTTGACTATGAGTATGAAGCTTAAAAATTCTAGCATTATTTTGAATTGATATTGATATAAATAATGCTTCAGGGAGGTACTTTTCTTTCATTTTTTTACGAGGCCACTCCATTAAAATGCAATGATCTTGTATATAGTCTTCCATATCACTTTGATCTTCTTCTTTAATATTATATAGATCAAAATGTAATATATTTAAGTCCTTAAAATTATAGGTATTAGCTTTTTGGTAAGTAGGACTTCCTTGAAAATGAAATGATTTTTTTTTTGCTTTGGACACTGAAGATATGATTTCTCTAATCAAAGTTGTTTTACCTGATGCCATATCCCCTTCCAAAAAGACAAGATCTCCATTTGATAGATCTTTCGATATAGGCCCTACAAGTCTATGAAGTTCATTTTCTGAGTGAATTAATTTTGAAAAATTCAATTAAGATAGTGATTTGAGGGCTTCCACTAAATCTAAAGCTTCCCAAGAAAAGAAACCTTTTTGAGAATCATGTTTTCTTCCAAAGTGCCCATAGGCTGATGTTATTTCGTAAATCGGTTTATTCAGTTGTAACTTTTCTCTTATTCCTTTGGGTGTTAAATTCATTAATTCAGGAATTATTTTTTCGATTTTTTCTTCATCAATATTATTTGTTCCGTTTGTATTAACGTAAATTGATAATGGTTTAGAAACACCAATTGCATAAGACAATTGAATCGTGCATTCAGTACATAAATCTGCAGCTACAATATTTTTCGCAAGATACCTTGCAGCATAAGCTGCTGATCTATCAACTTTTGTAGGATCTTTTCCAGAAAAGGCTCCACCACCATGTGGTGCGGCTCCACCATAAGTATCCACTATGATTTTTCTTCCTGTTAAACCTGTATCTCCATCTGGACCTCCAATAACAAAATTACCAGTTGGATTAACATAAAATTCATCATCCACTAAACCTTCTAGCAGATGGGCAGGTATGGATTTCTTTAAAATAGGTGTTACTAATTCTTTAATATCTTTTGGGCTCAATCCTTCTTGATGCTGAGTTGAAATGACAACTGAAGTAACTGCCCGAGGTTTTCCTTTTACATATTTTAATGAAACCTGGCTTTTAGAGTCAGGCTCTAAGCCTTTTAAGGATCCATCTTTTCTTCCTTGTGCCATGAGTTCTAAAATTTTGTGAGAATAATAAATGGGCGCCGGCATAAGATCATCGGTTTCCTTGCAAGCATAACCAAACATAATTCCTTGATCTCCAGCACCTTCTTCTTTATTCGATCCTGAATCTACGCCCATAGCAATATCGCTTGATTGCTCATGGAGAAAATAGGAAATTTCAGCATTTTTCCAATGGAAACCTTCTTGTTCGTATCCAATGTCTTTAATACATTCTCTTACTTTTTCGATAACTTCTTCCTTGTCGTCTTTTACAGGTCCTCTTACTTCCCCCGCCAAAACTACTTTATTAGTAGTTGTAAGAGTTTCACAAGCTACACGCGCAAAAGGATCTTTACTAATAAAGTGGTCTACAACCATATCTGAAATTCTATCCGATACTTTATCTGGATGTCCTTCGGAAACTGACTCTGAAGTAAAAATGTAATCCCTTTTCATTTTTAATACCTATAAGTATCTTTTTTAAAAGGACCCATTTTATCTAAACCGAGATAATCGCTTTGGTCTTTTGTTAATTCGGTAAGTTTTGCTCCTACTTTATCTAAATGAAACATAGCTACCATTTCATCTAATTTTTTTGGTAAAACATAAACTTTGTTTTCATATTTATTATGATTTTCCCATAACTCTATTTGAGCTAATACCTGATTTGAAAAAGAAGCACTCATCACAAAACTAGGATGTCCTGTAGCATTTCCTAAATTAACTAGTCTCCCTTTAGATAAAATAATTAATTTTTTTCCATCAGGAAAAGTCACCTGATCAACTTGAGGTTTAACTTCTTCCCATTTATAATTTTGTAAGGATTCAATTTGAATTTCATTATCAAAGTGACCAATATTACAAACGATAGCTCTATCCTTCATATCTCTCATGTGGTCTTGAGTAATAATATCTGTATTACCAGTGGCTGTAACAAAGATGTCAGCATATTTTGCTGCATCATCCATAGTGACAACTTCATAACCTTCCATGGCCGCTTGCAAAGCACATATAGGATCTACTTCTGTAACCTGAACTCTAGCGCCCGCGCCACGAAGACTAGCAGCACTGCCTTTACCAACATCACCAAATCCACAAACAACAGCAACCTTACCAGCCATCATCACATCTGTACCACGCCTAATACCGTCTACTAAACTTTCCTTACATCCGTATAAATTATCAAATTTACTTTTAGTCACTGAGTCGTTGACATTAATAGCGGGAACTTTTAATTCTCCTTTTTCTGCCATCTGTTCTAAACGGTGAACTCCGGTTGTAGTTTCTTCAGATAAACCTTTAATATTTTTTAATAGGTCAGGATATTTTTCATGAACCCTTATAGTTAAATCTCCTCCATCATCTAAGATCATATTAGGAACCCAACCGTCAGCTTCTATTGTTTGATCTATGCACCACCAGAAATCTTCTTCGCTTAAACCCTTCCAGGCAAAAACAGGTGTGCCAGTTTCAGCTATAGCTGCTGCCGCATGATCTTGAGTAGAGTAAATATTGCAGGAACTCCATCTACATTTTGCTCCAAGGGCTACCAGTGTTTCAATTAAAACTGCCGTTTGTATTGTCATGTGTAAACAGCCCATAATATTAGCTCCTTTAAGAGGTTGGGCTTTACCAAACTGTTCTCTAATAGCCATCAATCCTGGCATTTCAGTTTCTGCTATTTCAATTTCTTGTCTACCGAATTTATGCTCGGAAATATCTTTTACTTTAAAATCACTCATGGACGAAAGATATATATTAAGAAATTATACTGCAAGTAGTTTTTTATCTGATTGATTACGTTTAATTCTTGAGCCTATTTGCTGAATAACCAATGAAGCTTTCTGATGACCATTTTCTAATGATTCTTGAATAGAACTATTGAGTAAATATTTTTCTAAAAAACCTGCCGCAAAATTATCGCCTGCTCCGGTTGTATCGATGATGTCTGTAACAATTTTCGAAGATTCATGAACGACATTGTCTTCATGAAAAAAATACCCTCCTTCTTTTCCTGAAGTCATCACAAATTTTTTATTTAAATGTTGAAAATACTTGGCGATGTCTGACATATGTTCAGACTGAGAAAATTCTTTAGCTTCTTCTAAATTACAAAAGACTAAATCAACATTACTGGAAATAAACTCTTCCAATTCTAATCTATTTCTCATTACACAAAACGGGTCAGATAAAGAAAAAGATAATTCAAACTTTAATTCTTTGGATAATTCTCCAACTTTTTTTAATGCCGCTTTAGTTAAATCATGGTCCCATAAATAAGCTTCCATATAAACATGATCTATTCCTTGAAATTTTTCTTTGGTTATATCTTCAATGCTTAATTGTGACCCTATACCAATGTGAGTTGCCATAGTTCTCTCACCGTCATGAGTTACTAAAATGTTACAGCACCCTGTAGGTAAAGAATTTTTTTCTTTGATTCCTAAAAATGGTATTTTAGCTTCTTCCATATCCTTAAGAAAAGCATGACCGTAATCATCGTCATTAACCTTTCCAAAAAACGAAGCCTCATGAGAGGAATGATTTAATTCATGAATTGTATTACAAACTGACCCTCCAGAAGTAATAGTTGGATTATTAAAATATTTTCTAATTTGAGAAATTTGGGTTTCCTCTATAAGTGACATAGAGCCTTTATTGAGTCCTAACTTTACAATCACCTCATCATCTACTTGCGCTATGATATCAACCAACGCAGTGCCAACTCCTAATATTTTTTTCATAGGAAAACCTTATCAAGGTCACTATTAAATTACATTAATCTATATGGTCACATTTTAACGTTAAGATTTTGCGAATCTAAAAATGCAATGCTTCATGAATTGCAATGTTTTTATGAGGTCTCAACTAAATGTTGAAAATTTCATCGATAATCTGTGAATAAGTCTCTAGAGCATGTGGGTATAATTCTAATTAATTGGTTGAATTAACTTAACTTTAAGAATTAAATTGGTTTAACTATTGACTAACAAAAACTACTTGTAGTATATTCATTAGGCAAAGCACACTAGATCTAGTGTATTTTGCTGATTTTATTAATTTTTGAGGTTGCACCATGGAACAAAACAACAATTTAAAAACTAGGGAAGAAGTCTCTGACACTAGTAGTACGAGTAAAGATAATGAAAATTCTAATAGTATCAACCTATTTAGCCTTAGCGTTGTAAGAAGAGATGGATCAATAACACCTTTTAAATCTGATAAAATTGGCAATGCTATAAGAAAAGCGTTTCTTGCTCAAACAGACATAAGAAATAATGAAGAAATTGATAAAACTGTAGTTAAGCTATCAGAAACCGTCACCTCAGCTCTCACAAGAAGAATTGCTGATGGCGATATGATTCACATTGAAGACATACAAGACCAAGTTGAATTAGCGCTTATGAGAGAAGAGCATCATAAGGTTGCAAGAGCCTATGTTCTCTACCGTGAGCAAAGATCTTCACAGAGATATAAAACTGATCAATTAAAAGAACAGGCCGGTGTCAGAGTTTCTTCCATGATGGTCTTAAAAAGAGATGGACTGCAGGAAGCTGTCTCATTAGATAAAATAACAAATAGAATTTCAGTTTTATCGACTGGCTTAGAAATAGATCCTATTATTATTGCACAAAAAGCTATTCAGGGATTATACAACGACATTACAACAACAGAAATTGATAACTACTTAGCGGAGACAGCTGCAGCCTTAACAGTTGAACATCCTGACTACTCTTACTTAGCGGGGAGAATAAAAGCTAATTCGCTTCACAAAGAAACTCCAGGATTTGTCATTGCAAGCAAAAATCTTTTCAACGATGGCCTTTTAAATGAGACTTACTATAAAAAAGTTCAAGAAAATGCTGAAGCTATTGAATCTATGATTGACTACGACCGCGATTATTTTTTTGATTATTTTGCTTTAACTACATTAACTAGAGCCTACTTACTACAGTTTGAAAATAAAATAATTGAGAGACCTCAAGATCTTTGGATGAGAGTAGCTCTATCAGTTTCAAGTGATGAATTTAATTTTGATGCAGTAAAAAAGACTTACGATATGCTCTCTAATGGATTTTATACTCATGCAACCCCTACTCTATTTAATAGTGGTTTAAAGATGCAACAACTCTCATCTTGTTTCTTAATTGCAATGGAAGATGATTCTATTGAAGGTATTTTTAATACGATTAAAGACTGTGCTTTAATATCAAAAACTGCAGGTGGTATAGGATTGCACGCTCATAATGTCAGAGCTGGCGGAAGTAGAATTAAATCTACAAATGGTAAATCTAATGGGCTTATTCCATTTCTTAAAATATTTAATGAGACAGCGAAATCTGTCGATCAAGGTGGCGGAAAAAGAAAAGGTTCTTTTGCTATTTACTTAGAGCCTTGGCACGCTGATATTGAAGCATTTCTCGAACTGAGAAAGAATACAGGATCTGAAGAATTTAGAGCTAGAGATCTTTTTTATGCTTTATGGATACCTGATTTATTTATGCAAAGAGTTGAAGATGATGCTGATTGGACTTTAATGAGCGAACATGAATGTCCTGGCCTGTCCAATACTTACGGTGATGACTTTAACAAACTTTATACAAAATATGAAAATGAATTACCTCATCTTACTAAAATGAAAGCTAGAGCATTAATGTCTAAAATCATTGAGGCTCAAATCGAGACTGGACAGCCTTATATGCTTTACAAAGATGCCGTCAATGAAAAGTCAAATCAAAAAAATATAGGGGTAATTAAATCTTCTAATCTTTGTGCAGAAATTGTTGAGTATTCAGAAAAAGGAGAAACTGCGGTTTGTAATCTTGCCTCAATTGCTCTTCCAAAGTTTGTCAAAGAAGATAAATCTTTTGACTACCAAACTCTTTACGAAACAGCGAAACTTGCTACAAAAAATTTAGATAGAGTGATTGATATCAATTATTATCCTACAGAAAAAACAGGTAGATCAAATAGCCTCCACAGGCCAATCGGATTAGGAATTCAAGGTTTAGCTGATGTCTTTTTTTTAATGAATATTCCTCATGACGGAGAGCAAGCGAAGGCAATTAACATCAAAATATTTGAAACAATTTATTTTGGATCTGTTGAATCTTCGATGGAACTCTCAAAAGAAAAAGAGCCCTACTCAACATTTAAAGGTTCACCAATATCAGAAGGAAAATTCCAATTTGACTTATGGAATACAGCTCCTTCAGATATGTGGGATTGGGAAACACTAAGAAAGCAAGTTATAGAACATGGAGTTCGTAACTCTCTTACAACTGCATGCATGCCTACAGCTTCTACTGGTATTATTTTAGGAAATACAGAAACATTCCAGGTTCAAACATCTAATATATATAAAAGACAAACTCTTTCAGGAGAATTTTTATTAGTTAATAGGCATTTAGTGAAAGAACTTTCTAAGAGAGGTTTGTGGGGCAAAGAAATGAGAGATAATATTGTCTTAGAAAACGGTTCAGTACAAAATATACCAGAATTTCCTGAAGATCTTAAGGAGACTTATAAAACTGTATGGGAAACATCTCAAAAAACAGTAATCGATATGGCCGCTGATAGAGCACCTTTTATTGATCAAACTCAGTCTATGAATTTATGGCTAGCGAGCCCTACCTTTGGAAAAGTTAATTCAATGCATATGTATGCTTGGAAAAAAGGACTAAAAACTGGAATGTATTATTTAAGAAGTAGATCGGCCGTTGATGCGGTAAAAGTAACAGTTTCGTCTGAGAAAAAAGCTAGAGAACAAATCTTAAAAGCAACTGAGACGAATGAACCAGAAGATTGTTTGACATGCAGCGCTTAATGGTAATTAATAGATTTAAATAATAATGATATCAAAAGGCGTAAAATCAATTTTTCCAATCAAGCATCAAGATATTTGGGATAGATATAAACAACATATTCAAACATTTTGGACGACAGAAGAAGTCTCTCTTCAAGATGATTTAAGAGATCTGAAAACATTAAAAGAGGGTGAAAAACACTTCATAAAACAAGTTCTAGCTTATTTTGCTAACTCTGAGGCAATGATTAATGAAAACCTCGCTAGTAGATTCTATAATGAGATTCTCATGCCTGAGGCAAGATGTTTTATTACGGTCCAGATGGCAAACGAAACAACTCATGCAGAAATGTATGGTCTCCAAATCGAAGCTTATGTGCCGGATGCAGAAGAAAAAGAAAAATTATTTGCTGCTATTGAAAATGTGCCTTGTATTAACCATAAAGGACAATGGGTTGCAAAATGGCTTAATGGAAAACAAAATTTATTAACGAGATTAATTGCTTTCGGCTTAGTAGAAGGATTGTTTTTTGCTGGATCATTTTGTGCAATATATTATTTTAGAAAAAGAGGTTTGCTTCCTGGTTTAGCTTTATCCAATGATTGGATCGCAAGAGATGAAGGAATGCATTTTAGTTTTTCCGCTTTAATATACAAAACACTTAGAGATAAATATAACAAAGGCACTCTTACCGATTCAGACATTAAAGATTTGAGTTTGATCTCAGGAGATGTGAGTCAATCAGAATTTGAAGAGATTGTGAGAGAAGCGGTAGAATTTGAAAAAGAGTTTGTGAAAGACGCATTACCAGTAGATCTTATTGGAATGAATAAAGAAATGATGTGCCAGTATATTGAAGCAGTAGCTGATCGTATTGCAGATCTTTTTGAATTTGACCGAGTATTTAATACTGAAAATCCCTTTGACTTTATGAGAGCCTTAGATGTTCAGGGAGTAACAAACTTCTTTGAAAAAAGAGTATCGGAATATCAAAAACCAACTGACAGGTCCCTAACTTTTGACGATACTTTTTAAATGAAAGTGGAAATTTATTCAAAAGAAAACTGTGTCAATTGTAATAAAGCAAAAATCATTTTAAATCAATTCAGCCCTAAAATTTTTATGTTAGATCAAGATTTTACTAGAGAAGTTTTTTTTGAAAAATTTCCAAATGTAAAGTCTTTCCCTCAAATCGTTATAGACGATAGTCACATTGGCGGTCATATTGAGATTGAAAAATGGCTAGCTTTTAATAAGCCAGATGAAGATTTTTAGTGCCAAAAGAAAAATATCAAGAGATATTAGATTTTTGGTTTAAAAACTCTACCTCAAAAGATCATTGGTCCAAAAATGACGAATACGACAAAAAAATAAATGATCTTTTTATGATTGATTTAGAAAAAGCTATTCAAAACGAATACGATGACTGGCAAGATAACTCAAAAAGTAGCCTAGCCCTCATAATACTACTGGATCAATTCTCCAGAAATCTTTTTCGAAATGATGCCAAATCATATGCCCAAGATACCAAATCAAGATTATTAGTTACAGAAGGTGTGGATAGAGAATACTTAGATGAACTAGATTTACCTGAGAGGTTGTTTTATCTTTTGCCGCTTGTGCATAGTGAAGAAATGCAAGATCATTTATTTGTACAACAACTAGGGGAAGTATTTTTAAAAAATCATCCGAATTATTTAGGAATCAGAAGGTCTTGGGATGATCATACTAAAGTTATTAAAAGGTTTGGACGGTACCCCCATCGCAACGAAATATTACAAAGACAATCAACATTAGAAGAAATTACTTTTCTTAAAGAACCTAATTCTTCTTGGTGATTTAGTGAGCCTCTGACCAATTCTTACCGCTACCACTATCAACCTTAATAGGAGTATCAAATTTGATAAATTCTTCATGACCTTTTTCCATAATATTTATAATCTCTTCAATAAATTTTTCTTCTTTATTGTGCACTTCAAATAATAATTCATCATGAACCTGTGAAATCATTCTTGTTTTCAATTTCTGTTTTTTAATTTCATGATCAATTTTAATCATGGCTATTTTAATTAAATCGGATGCAGATCCTTGAATAGGTGCATTGATAGCTAGTCGTTCTGCATAAGATCTCAGCATAAAATTTTTAGAATTAATATTTTTAATAAAAGATTTTCTACCGAACAAATTTTCTATATATCCATTTTTCTTACTATTCTCCACTGAACTTTTCATAAAATTTTCAATATTTGGAAATTTCTTAAAGTAATTTTCTATAAATAATTTTGCTTCTTGATTAGAGACACTTAGCTGTTTAGCGAGTCCAAATGCGCTGATACCATATATAATTCCAAAATTAATAATCTTAGCCATTCGCCTATCATCTGAATTAATATCTTTTTTATTAAAAACTAGTTGGGCTGTACTTTCATGAATATCAATATTATTTTTAAAAGATTCCAGTAAAATAGGATCTTGGCAGGCTTCGCATAAAATTCTTAATTCTATTTGTGAATAATCTAGGCTGTATAATTTAAAATGATTATCTGCAATAAATGCTGTTCTTATCTTTTTTCCAACCTCGGATCTAATAGGTATATTTTGAAGATTGGGCTCTGAAGAACTAAGTCTCCCAGTAATTGTAGAAGCAATATTGAATGTACTATGTATTCTATCTTCTTTATCAGCATGATCTGCTAGAGAAGAAGTATAGGTGGAATGCAGTTTTGAATACTGTCTCCATTGCAAAATATGTGTAGCAATCTCAATCCCTTCGCTTTCTAACTGTTCTAAAACAGATACATTTGTTTGAAAATCTCCCGCTTTGGTCTTTTTGGAAACATTAATTTCTAATTTTTTAAAAATTACTGTGAGCTGTTTGGGTGATGCAACATTAAACTCCTCACCAGCGATAGAAAATATTTTTTTTTCTATTTTATGGATTTCTTTTCCAATTTCTAATTCCAACTTTGAAAGTAGTGATCTATCAATTTTAAAACCTACACTTTCCATATCTTGAAGTACCAAACTTAATTTTTTGTCCACCTCATAATAGATCCAATTATTCTTATCTTGTGCAACGAGTGGATTTAATTTATTAAATAATTGTAAGGTTGCATAAGAATCGTAGGCGGCATAATTGGTAGCAAATTCAAGTGGCACTTCAGAAAAATCTTTATAATTTCTTTTAGATTCATTTTTTATCACGTCTTTAAATTTTCCTTTGGTTTCTCCAAAATAATAAAAGTATAGATCCTCTAAGTTATGTCTGGTTAAGCCATTATTAATAAAATATGACATCAATAAGGTATCTTGAAAAGATACGGTCTTAACGCCGTATCTATTTAGAATAACACAATCATATTTAGCATTATGAAAAACTTTAATAATAGATTCATCCTCACATAAATTATTTAGAAGGATGAGAATTTCTTTCAGATCTTTTTTATTTATTATATTTTCAGGAGATCTAAAGGGTATATAGACAGCGTTTTGACCATAGGCTATTGAAATTCCAATAATATTTGCTACCTCCACATTCAGACTATCTGTTTCTAAATCACAGGCGATAACTTCCTCATTGCACATTAGGACTAAGAATTCTTTAATTTTTTTTATATCTGTAATAGATTTAAATTCCTTCTTAATTGGTGGTGAGTGAGGGCTAATCTCGTGAAGTTCTGATCTAATAAGTGACTTAAATTCATACTTTTTAAAAAAGTCGTTTAATTTAGGAGAGTCATCGAAGGCTTTTATATCTTTAATCTCTATAGGTAACTCCAGATCGTTTTTTAAAATAACTAATTGATGACTTATTTTTGCTAGCTCTTCATGTTCTTGAATGAGATTTTTAATTCTCACATTAGTAATTTCTTCTTTTTTAATGAGGAGATTTTCAAAGCTCCCAAATTCATTGATTAATTTTGAAGCTGTTTTAGGTCCTATTCCTGGAACACCCGGTATATTATCAGCAGTATCTCCAATTAAAGCCTGAACATCTGTAATTTTATCAGGTGTCACTCCGAATTTCTCCAAAACTCGTTCTTCGTCTATCTCAATGTTTTTCATTGGGTCAATAATCTTTGTTGTACCCGTTAACAGTTGGAAGAGATCCTTATCAGAACTATAAACGATAGTATTAATACTATTCTCTTCTCCATATTTTGCATACGAAGCAATAATATCATCTGCCTCAAAATCTTTTTTCTCAATAACGTCTAAACCAAAAGCATCAATCGCTTCTCTAATAATTTTAAATTGTGGGATGAGATCTTCAGGTGCTTCAGAGCGATTTGCCTTATATTCGGAATATAATTTATTTCGAAATGTATTCCTTCCGGCATCCAAAACTATAATAATTTTATCATCATGATATTGATCAATTAATTTAAGCATCATATTACAAAAACCGTAAACAGCATTAGTTGGAATACCAGAACTATTCGTCATAGGAGGTAATGCGTAGTAAGCTCTAAAAATATAAGCAGACCCATCAACTAAAATTAACCTGGAATCTTTAATCATTTTTATAGGATAAACTATCGAGTAAATAAAAAAACCTAAAAGAACTATTCTTTAGGAGCGTGTTTATTTAAAATTCTTTGCAAAGTTCTTCTATGCATTTTTAAACGTCTAGCTGTCTCAGAAACATTTCTATTGCATTGGGTAAAGACTCTCTGAATATGTTCCCATCTTATTCTATCGGCTGACATTGGATTTTCGGGTGGAGGAGGTAAAGTGCCAATGTGTGACATTAATGATTTTTCAATATCATCAATATTTGCCGGCTTAGGCAAATAGTCGTCAGCGCCTAGTTTTACTGAGGAAACTGCTGTCGCAATATTTCCGTAACTAGTTAGCATCACAGTTCTGCATGTTGGGTTTTGTTCTTTAATTACTTTAATAACATCTAGACCTGAACCATCGCCTAATCGAAGATCGACAATTGCATAGCTAAATGAAAATTTAGCGAGTATTTCAAGAGCTTCCTTTTTAGAACCTGCAGCAGTCACAATAAAATCTTTTCTCTGAAATGAGGTTGTTAACCTCTCACGGAAAGATTTATCATCTTCTATGATAAATAAGCTTTTTTCTTTTATTTCTTCTAATTCTTTAATTTCTTTTATCTCTTCCATTTCAATACAACTTCTGCTCCATTATTATTAATAACATCAACGTTTCCTTCAAGATTTTCAATCATTTGCTTCGTAATAAAAAGACCTAATCCCATATTTAAGGTATTATTAGATCTCGTAGAATAGAATGGTTTTCCGAAATTAGCTATAAACTTTTTATCAAAACCTGGTCCATCATCTTTGATTTTAATAATATAATAATCATCAAATACCTCTGAAATCACAATAATATTCATATTAGCGAAGCTAATAGCATTATTAATAATATTAGACATTGCGATGTTTAATTCGGGAGTTATAGATATCACAATGTTTCTTGATAGATCGTCAGATCTATAATCCATATTGATCTGATTAAAGTTTTGATGATATTTTTCAGCTAAAGATTGGACATATGCATCTAGAGACATATCTGTCACCTCACTTGAAAGTTCTTTAGATTGAGGGTTAGTTGATAAATCTTTTAGAATTTCTTTACACCTATCTAATTGCTCTTTTAATGTATTGATATCGCTTTTATAATGCTTATTTAAATTGATGTCCTTTTCAAAATCATTAACAATTAAATTAATCGTATTAAGTGGAGTTCCCAACTCATGAACTGCCGCTGCGGCCAAACCTCCAACTTTGAGTAATTCTTTTTCATTTTGAAGTTGAGTACTTGCTAGTTGGTAGGCCGATTGTGTTTTTTTATAATTTAATGAAAAATAATAAAGGTAAAAGACCATAAAAATACTACTTGTAAAAAGTGATATCATGATACCTAGACTATAATTATCATTTAATATCGGTCTAATATTTTCAGGCAACTCTATATAAATATTAAAAATAATTGCAAAACAAACTAATGATAAACTCACAATCATTAAAATCTTCTGTATAGAAAGATAGGTTGCTGAAATTGCAAGTGGTGCCAAGATTATAAAGATAAATGGATTTGTATAACCACCGTTAATAGAAATCAGACATGAAATTTGCAAAATATCAAAAAATAAAAAATAAAAAATTTGATTTTCAGATAAAACTCTATCCCCTTTTTTTAACAAATAATAAGTGAATGTATTGCTAATAAGAAGTGATCCCACGATTAAGCTAGAGGCAATAATAATAGAGCTACTAACTTCAACTAAGTTATAAGTAGTAATTAAAGCTAAGGTCTGCCCTATAAAAGCAATAAATCTAATAAGTGTAAAATCTGAGGAATTTACAAATAAAAAAGTATTTTTCCGGAGCAATTAAATATCTAAATTAGATACTTTAATTGAATTTTCTTCAATAAAGTTTCTTCTATCAGTCACGTCATCCCCCATAAGTTTAATCAAAACGCTTTCCGTATTAGTGACATCGTCTAATTTTACTTGAACTAATTTTCTATTATTTTTATCTAAAGTTGTCTCCCATAGCTGCTCAGGATTCATTTCTCCCAAACCTTTGTATCGATTAATTGCCTGACCTTTTTTACTCATTTCAAATAAAATATTGAAAAATTCAACCAAACCATAACAAGGAATTATTTCATTTGAATTAGTTTTAGTTATACCAAAATGTATATCTGTAGATTTATCAAATCCTTTTTCATTCATTAATTTCATATTTTCAAATAGAATAAAATTTCTTATGTTCACTAGTTTATCTAACGGTAATTTAATAATTTTTTTATAACCATCTTTTTCCTCAAGAAATATTAAATTATTACTAATAAGATTTTGAAATGTAAATTTTAAACCTTCGTCTTTTTTTATAGAATTTAAATTAGACAAAAATCCTTTAAAAGAATTTTTATTTATATCTTTTGGGTTAAAATCTTCCATAAATAAAGATGTATTAATGAGTTGGTCAAAGAATTGTAAATCCAAGTAAGAAAGATCGAGATTTTGATAAGCGGAATTAGCTCTTGCCGACAAATCTATAAACTGATTCAGCTCTTCTTCTTTTAAATTAATTTTTTTATCTTTGTTGTATAGACTAAATTCCAATTCATCACGATTGTTATTTAATAAGTATTTTGTAAGTTCTTTATCATCTAATAAATAGTTTTCCTTATTTCCTTTTTTTACTCTATAGAGAGGAGGTTGAGCTATATAAAGTCTTCCCGATGTAATAATTTCTCTCATAAATTGATAAAAAAATGTCAGTAGTAGAGTTCGGATATGACTTCCGTCAACATCAGCATCTGTCATGATAATAATTTTATGATAGCGCATTTTATCTAAAGTAAAGTTAGAGCCATGACTAGCTCCAATTGCTGTTATAAGATTAGACACTTCATTATTTTCTAAAACTTTATTTTCTCTTGCCTTAATAACATTTAAGATTTTTCCTCTTAATGGAAGAATGGCTTGAGTATTCCTATCTCTTCCTTGTTTTGCAGAACCTCCAGCAGAATCTCCCTCAACGATGAATAGCTCGGAAAGAGCTGGATCTTTTTCTGAACAGTCTGCAAGTTTTCCGGGTAAAGTAGAGCCTTCTAAAACATTTTTTCTTCTTGTAAGTTCTCTAGCCTTTCTAGCTGCATCTCTAGCACTTGCTGCCTCAACAATTTTTCCAACAATCTTTTTGGCTTCTCCTGGTGTTTGTTCTAACCACTGACTTAACTGTTCTGAAATAATTTTTTCTACTATTGGTCTCACTTCTGATGAAACTAACTTATCTTTAGTTTGAGATGAAAATTTTGGATCTGGTACTTTGACAGATAAGACACAGGTCATCCCCTCTCTCGCGTCATCTCCTGTTAAGACAACATTATTTTTTTTGGAAGTAGCAACACTATTAGAGTAACCAATCAAGGATCTTGTTAACGCAGACCTAAATCCTTGAAGGTGAGTTCCTCCGTCTCCTTGTGGAATATTATTTGTAAAGGTGAGCATTGATTCTGAATACCCATCGTTCCACTGGAGAGCAGCTTCAACTTTCACTCCATTACTTTCTCCCATGAAAGGAATAATTTTATTTAATGTTGATTTACTTTTATTTAAATATTGGACATAGGAAGTCAGACCTCCCTGATAATGAAATATAATAGGTTCGGCTTTTGGCTGACGCATATCTGACAAGATGACCTTAACGTTTGAATTTAAAAATGCTAACTGTCTGACTCTATGTTCAAGTGTTTTTAATACTAAAGTTGTATTTGTAAATACTTCACTTGATGGCCAGAACTGAACCATCGTTCCGGTTCTTTCTGATTTTTTCATTGAACCAATTTCTTTTAATTTTTTTGAAGTTGCTCCATCTTTAAACTCCATAGAATAAATTTTTCCATTTCTTCTAATCGTAAGAATTAATTTTTCTGATAGAGCGTTGACAACTGATACACCTACACCATGAAGTCCGCCTGAAATTTTATAACTATTATCATCAAACTTACCACCAGCATGAAGTTGGGTCATGATGACTTCTGCGGCAGGTAATTTTTCTTCTTTATGCATGTCAACAGGTATGCCTCTTCCATTATCTATAATAGTAGCTGAGCCATCTTTATTAATGATTAATTCAATTGAATCACAGTATCCACCAAGAGCTTCATCAATAGAGTTATCTAACACTTCATAGATCATGTGATGTAAGCCGGAACCATCATCCGTATCACCAATATACATACCAGGTCTTTTTCTAACTGCCTCTAGTCCTTTTAAAACTTTAATTGATGATGCTGAATAATTATCTGTCATGTAATATCTATAATTTCTAAATCCTTTATTTTGTCTTTGATAGTGAAGTTATCTGTTGATGAGAAAAAAGACTGGAAGTTGTTTTTTGCACAGTATTCAATAACTTTTTGAAGATTTACTATATCAAAATTGTCAAAGATTTCATCTATTAAAAAAATAGTAATTTTATTTTGCATTAATTTCAGAAAAGTCGCCATATCGAGAAAAAAACTTAGTATAAGCAACTTAGATTGAGCTGAAGACAGTTGATTTATAGGAGTATTTTCATGAGATAATGAAAAAACAGCTTTTGCAGGATCATAAAGGCTATTAAGAGGAATTTCCCCTTTAGATTCGTTTTCTTTATTCATTTCCGATTCAAATTTTTCAAGAAAGTCATGAGCGGTTATTTCTTGAAAATCATACTTAAGATAATAGTTAAAAAAAGTATTGGGATGGTCAATCATAAATAAATTAAATTTCACCATGAAGTCATATTTAATATCCATAATAGATTTTACAACAGGCAAAAGTTGTTGATCGATTGACTCTAACCATGAGCGATCCTGAGTTGTCAGAAAAATTTTTTTTTTCTCTCTTCTTAATTTTGAATATTGATTTAAGAGCTTAAATAATTCAGAATTAAAATAGCACATTATTCTATTACAAGAGTTGCGTTGATACTGCTTATCTTTAATAAAATAGACCTTATCTAACTCTGAAAACCAAAAAAGCTGAAAAATATTCATTAATTCCTGCTGGGGTATTTTTTTATCATTAAGTAAGTAATTTTTATGAAGTCTTGATTCTTTAAATTGAAAAATTATCTTTAAACTTTGTTCCACACCTTCATCGCGAAAAAATAAATTAATACTCGCTCCGTCATTCATAGAATCTGAATTGATAATATTTTCTAATAAATCTTTTTTGAAACCATTTCCAGGCGATAAGAAAGAAATTGCCTCAAGAATACTAGTTTTACCAACTGCATTTTTACCTTTGAGTAAAGTATGCTTATTTAAAAAGGATAATGATTTTTGTTTAAAATTTCTGTAATTGAAAATTTTTATGCCCGTTAGTTTAGAATGAAGCAACTAAACTCTCATAGGCATTAGTATATAGATACTCTTTGTATCGTCAGGATCCTTTACTATCACTGGTGATGATTGATTTAAAAGTTCCAAATTTATATTTTGACTTTCTAGAACGTCCCTTAAATCTAATAAATACTTAGAATTAAAAAGTATTTCTAAAGGGCTAGAGGTATAGTTAGCTGGAACCTCTTCATCTCCTTTATTACTCTCGGTACTGCTTGCCATAATTTTTACACTATTATTATCAAAAGCTAATTTTACTGTCGGTGTCTTATCTTGATTCACTGTGGAAATTCTATCAATAGCATTAAAAAAAGGCTCTGTTTCTATCTCTAGGAATTTATCATTAGAAACAGGAATAACTTTACCGTAGTCAGGAAATTTTCCATCAATTAGTTTACTAATAATAATAAAATTATCCGCCTCAAAACTTACCTGTGTGTCACTGCATACAATTTTAACTTTACCTTCAAAATCTCCTAGGATTTTATCAAGTTGAAGAATAAATTTTCTTGGCAAAATTATCCCTTCAATTAAAACCGAAGAGCTTATTTCTAATTCGGTTTTAGCAAGTCTATGGCCATCAGTAGCAACGGCTATTAAATTATTTTTTTCACCATTTTTAACAGTGTGGAAGTATATACCGTTAAGGTAATAACGAGTTTCTTCTGATGAAATTGCAAATTTTGTTTTTGTAAAAATCTTCTTAATTTGTTCGACAGTGAGTTCAAATGAATTAGCTTGGTCTAATGGTGTGAATTTTGGAAATTCATCAGCTGACAACGCATTTAATTCAAAAACTGAGTTTTCAGAATTTATAATTAATCTATTGCCTTCATTTTTAACTTTAATAATAGTATTTTTTTTTGTTTTGCGAATGATATCAGTTAATATTCTTGAGTTGACTGTAGCCTCACCATTTTTAGATGAATCAGCAGAAACAAACTCTTTGATTGAGATGTCCATATCAGTTGATCTAATTTCAATTTGATTATTTTCGCATTTTAAATAAATATTTGATAAAATACTTATGGTGGAGCGACTGTCTACGATTGAACTAACGTGATTTAAAACTCTTAGAAAAGCCTCTCTGCTTAATTGGAATTCCATTATACTATGAAGTTTGCAGTATTCTTGTCAAAATTTCAATATCTTCTGCAAGACTAGGGTCATTAACCATTATTTCTTCGATAGTTTTAATGGCATGAATTACTGTTGTGTGATCGCGACCGCCAAATTTTCTACCTATTTCAGGTAAAGACCTGGTTGTGATAGATTTTGCTAAATACATCGCAACTTGTCTAGGTCTAGCTATTGAGCGAGATCTTCTTGGCGAGTGCATGTCTGAAAGCCTAATATTATAATGTTCAGTTACTTTCTTTTGAATTTCATCAATTGTTATTTTTCTTGAATTAGTCCTGAGAAGATCTTTTAAAACATCTTTCACCATTTCGACAGTTATTTCTGACTGATGTAATGAGGCATGGACAGCAAGTCTATTAAGAGCCCCTTCCATTTCTCTCACATTATTTGTAATTTTATTTGCAAGAAATTCTAATACTTCAGGAGATAGAGTGAGTTGTTTTTGCTCGGCCTTTGATTGAAGAATACCTAATCTTAATTCATATGTTAGAGGGTGAATATCTGCAACCAATCCCCAACCTAGTCTTGATTTCAATCTGTCTTCTAAGCCTTCTAAATCTGCAGGCGATTTATCTGCTGAAATTATGATTTGTCTTTTTTTATCAACTAATGTGTTGAAAGTATGAAAAAACTCTTCCTGGGTATTATCTTTGCCGATAATAAACTGGACATCATCAATCATTAGTACATCTACTGTTCGAAATTGCTCTTTAAAACTCATAATATTTTTAAAACGAAGGGCTTTAATAAACTGGTACATAAATTTTTCAGCAGTTAAATAGACTACATTTTTTTTAGGGCTTCTTTTTTTAATAGCCCAAGCTACAGCGTGCATTAGATGGGTCTTACCTAATCCAACACCACCATATAAAAACAATGGGTTAAAACTAACAACCTCCGATTCTGCAACTCTTTGTGCAGCCGCATATGCTAATTCATTTGGCTTGCCGACTATAAAATTATCAAAAGTACATTTTGGATCTAAAGGAGCAGATATATCATCATAGTATGTATCTTCCTCTTCATCTTTCTCTTGATATATAGCTTCCGTGCCAGGAATTATTCTTTTATTTTTTTCTTTAACAATAATTTTTAATATTTCAATTGATGAGCCTTCGTCAAGGCAAATTCTCTTAATGACTGGTGCATAGTTCTTAATTATCCAGTCTCTTAAAAATCTTGTTGGTACTGAAAGGGATAAAATATTATTTTGGTAGGATTCAAATGCAATTGGCTTAATCCAATTTTGGAAAGTGTCTTTATCTAAAGATTTTTTAAGCTCACTTGAGATATTATCCCAAGATAAGTTTGAGTCATTAAAATGAATTTCGTCTTCCAATATTATAAGTTCCTTCCTTCTAAAGTGGACGTATTAAATCATGGAAATGAGTTTAGAAAAATATAAAAATTAACTAAATTTTGAAAAAAAAAGACTTGCAGTCAAGTTATTATTTAGAAATTGCTGAAATATTTTTTTGTATTTTTGCGATTGTTCTGGATGCCTTATTTAAGTTCATAATCTTTTTTTTAGCTGACTTATGAAGCAATGACATAACTGTCTGTAATTTAGCTATTGATTCTTCTAGTTTTTTATCATCAATCAATTTTTCAATGGCTTTAATTTCAGTATTAACGTTAGATTTAAAGCTCTTATTGACTGATTTTTTCTTTTCAGATTGTCTCAATCTTTTTTTTGCTGATTTATGTTGTGGCATATTTTTTTTTATTAACAGGTTATTAGCTTAATTACGTTAGTAACTTATACTTTTATTTATGTTTGTAAAGTGGGGCAATAGAAAGTTGACCTTCCATTTTGAGTAATCTTTTTTACCAAATAGGACTTACCCTTGATTTTAATTATGTCTTTTTGATACACTTTAAAAAAATTTTGAAAACTGCCCAAAACTCCATCCGGGGACTTATAGTCATTGATAGACGAACCTCCTTTTTTAATAGCAATTAATAGGATTTTCTTAATACATTTAACTAAATGAGTAAATTCTAGAAAAGTTATAGTATTAACCGCCTTAGTAGGTGATATTCTAGAAAGAAAAAGTATTTCATTTGCATAAATATTGCCAATACCTACAAAATATCTTTGGTCTAGAAGTACTTGCTTCATAGAGGAGTGTTTTTTAATAAGATTTTCATATATTTTTTTAATGGGGACCTTGTCTTGGAGAAGGTCATACCCATAATTACTAAAAAACTGGCTTACCTCCTCTGAATTAGATAATAGGAATGCCATACCGAACCTCCTAGGATCATTAAAAACGATTAGAAAATCTTTAAAAGTTAAGGTTAAGTGGTCATGCTTCTCCAACTTATATGATCTGGGTAGAAATTTTAATCTACCGCTCATCCCTAAGTGAATCACTAAGTATCTTTTGCTAGATAGTTCAATAATAATGTATTTAGCTATTCTTTTAACTCTAACTATCTTTTTATTATTAATATGTTCAAGATCACTATTTGTTAAATTTTTTCTTAGTTTTTTATCTGACTTAAATAGCTTTATAATTTTTTTTTCTTTAACTTTTGAACGTAAATATCTTATTGTTGTTTCTACTTCTGGGAGTTCTGGCATGCAAAAACAAGATAAATTAATCAAATACAATGTAAAAGATATTTTTCAAAAAGTTGCCATTGAAAAATATGACTTAATGAATGATGTCATGAGCTTAGGCGCTCACCGACTTTGGAAAAAGTACTATGTGAACCTTATAGAAAATCTTCATATATCATCTGAAAATATTTTAGATATTGCTAGTGGAACAGGTGATATATTTTATTCACTCAATAGATCAAAAAATTTATTTGCCATAGACCCTGTCAGTGAAATGCATTCTATATCTCAAGTAAAAAATTCAAAGAAATCCATTAGTTATGAGACTGGCTTTGCAGAAAAAATGCCTTACAAAAAAAATTATTTTCAAACTATTTCCTGTACGTATGGTGTACGTAATTTTGAAAACAGAAATAAAGCTTTTAGAGAAATTACAAGATGCTTAAAAAAAAATGGCTATTTTTTGTTTATGGAATTTGGTAGACCTAAAAGAGATCTACTTTTAGAGCCATTTAATTTATATCTTAATAAATGGCTCCCTTTAATTGGGAGCATAGTAGCAAAAGATAGACATAGTTATAAATATTTAGCTGAAAGTATTCAGAATTTTCCAAGTCAAGACAGCATCATAATGCAAGCAGAATCAACAGGATTAACACATCAAAAAACTATTGATTTTCTTTCGGGTGCTAACAGCATATATATATTTAAAAAGTTATGAAAATTTTATTAATTATATCTAGTAGTGTTGGCTGTTATAAAGCTCTTGATTTTATTAGAATCATACAGAAAAAAGAAATTGATTTTGAAATTATCGCTACTAAAAATACTTTTCAATTTATTTCTAAATTATTGATCGAAGGTATTAGTAAAAAGAAAATCTATTCTGAATTATTTGATTTAGATATGGAGCAAAATATTGGACATATAGAGCTTGCAAGAAGTAATACGCATATTGTGGTTTATCCAGCTACTGCAAATATAGTTTCTAAATTTTCTCATGGCATATGTGATGACCTAGCCTCAACTTGTATGATTGCCGCTAATAAACCTATTTATTTTGCGCCTGCTATGAATAAAGAAATGTGGGCAAATCCATTAATTCAAAAAAATATTAAAAGTTGTGAAGAAAATGGTCATTTTTTTATTGGTCCAGATACCGGATCTCTTGCATGCGGAGAATATGGAAGTGGTCGACTAGTTGAGCCAACAGAAATATTAGATCAGCTGAAATAATTGAAATCAGCCCTTATTACAATTGGTGCTACGAGAGAATTTATAGATCCTGTTCGCTACATATCCAATGAATCTTCGGGCTTGCAAGGTATGGCAATTATTGAAGAGCTTATCAAAAATAAGATTAAAACAATTTGTATTTACGGACATATCACTGCTAAAAAAATTATTTCCCCCTATGTTAAATATATTGAAGCCACCACTGGAAAATCTATGCTAAGTGCAGCTAAGAAACATTCTAATGTAGATTTAGCAATATTTAATGCAGCTGTTTCGGATTATCGTGTAAAGGAAACTAGTTCTATTAAAATTAAAAAAAAAAATACTTTAAATTTAAGTTTAATTAAAAATACCGATATCTTACTTTCGATTTCCTCTATGAAAAAGCGACCAAAAATTGTTTTAGGCTTTGCCTATGAAACAAATAATTATAAAAAGTATGCAAAAAAAAAATTGATTGAAAAAAACTGTGACTACATAGTTTTAAATTTTCCTATTAACAATAAAAAAATATTTTCTAGCAATAAAAATAATGGTCTTATATTGGATCGTAACTTTAATTGGATAGATATTGGGTATTTGACAAAAAAGAAATTTGCAAAAAAAATTATTCAACATGTAATAAAGGATGTTCATGATTACTAAAAAAATTATTACAATGAAGATAAAGGTTTTAAATAGCTCTATATCTATCCCAAAATATGAAACTATTAATAGTGCTGGGATGGATATTAGAGCATTTATTCCAGATGGAGATATAGAAATCAAACCTCGAGAAACAAAACTCATCCCAACTGGATTATATTTTGAAATACCACTGGGGCATGAGGTTCAAATAAGACCTAGAAGTGGCCTTGCTTTAAAAAACGGTATTACCGTATTAAATTCACCGGGCACAATTGATGCTGATTATAGAGGAGAAATTAAAGTAATTTTAATCAATCACAGTTCAAACACATTCATTGTCACCAATGAAATGCGTATTGCACAAATGGTAGTTACACAATTTACTAGAGTAGATTTAATAGAAGTCGGTCAACTATCTGAAACCGATAGAGGAGAAGGTGGATTTGGATCAACAGGAACTAACTGATAATCAAGTTATAGAAGAATTTGGAAGACAGTTACTAGTTCCGGGAATTTCTGAGGAGGGTCAAAATAATTTACTTAAGAAACATATATTATTGGTTGGACTTGGAGCCCTTGGGACCATCGCTTCTCAATATTTAGTCAGAGCAGGTATAGGCTCAATTACATTATTAGACTTTGATAAAGTCTCGCTATCGAACCTTCATCGACAAATAAATTATAATAAAAAAGATATTGATGGTTATAAATCTGAAGTATCCAAACAAGTTTTAGAAAATATTAATAGTGTTACAAAAATTATTCAGCATCCTCTATCTTTTGAAGAATTCTTAAAAAAAAATAATTTTGAAAATCTTGATTTTATATTCGATTGCTCTGATAGTTATCAAACAAAAATCAATAGCTCATTATTCGCTAAGGCTAAATCAATTGCATATAGCTCTATTTCTATTAATTCTAGTGAAGGAATATTTTTTTCACAAGATCATATAAAAACAGATGAAACATTATGTTTTAAATGTTTATTTCCAAATATTGATGAGACTAATCACAGGTGTTTAAATAGTGCTATGATTGGGCCAGTGGCAGGTTTTGTTGCCAGTCTGGCATGTAGTAAAATAATTCTTGAACTTGCAAAAAATATACCTCAAATGAAAAATGAAATTTTATTAATTGATCTTTTGACTTCAGATATAAACAAATTACAATTAAAAATATCTAATTGTAAACACACCTATGAATAGCTTTACCCATAAATCCAGTTTCTCTTATGAAGAGCTTATTGAATGCGGAAAAAGTAATATTTTTGGAGCTGGAAATGCCCAATTACCTGCACCTCCCATGCTTATGTTTGATAGAATCACAGAGGTAAATACAACCGGTGGGTCTTTTGAAAAGGGTGAAATAGTTGCTGAAATGGATGTTAATCCAGAATTATGGTTTTTTAAGTGTCATTTTTTAGGTGATCCGATTATGCCAGGTTGCTTAGGCTTAGATGCATTATGGCAAATGTTAGGATTTTACCTAGGTTGGCTTGGCTATCCAGGTAAAGGCAGGGCTCTTGGTGTTGGAGAAATAAAATTTGTTGAAGAAGTAAAACCAGATAAAAAACTAATTACTTATAAAGTGAATATTAAAAGAGCAATGAATAAAAAAGGTTTATCTATTGGTTATGGTGATGGACAAATCATCCATGAAGATAAGGTTATCTATCATGCCAATGATTTAAAAGTAGGATTATTTAATGAATAATAAAAGAGTTGTAATTTCTGGATATGGAATTGTTTCATGTATTGGTAATAATAAATCTGAGGTACTGCAAAGTTTAAAAGAAGCTAAGTCAGGTATTACTTTTGAAAAAGAATATGAAGAACTTGGAATGCGAAGTCATGTCCATGGTAAGCCAAATATAAATATTGAAGAAAAAGTAGATAGAAAAATTTTAAGATTTATGGGCGAAGGTGCTGCCTATAATTACATAGCAATGCAAGAAGCGATTGAACATGCAGGTCTTGACCAATCTCTTGTTTCAAATATTAATACAGGCTTAGTGATGGGATCGGGAGGTCCTTCAACTTTTCAATTGCAACAAGCGTTCGATATAGCTCGTGAGAAAGCAGTCAAAAAAATTGGTCCATATATGGTGACTCGTGCGATGTCGAGTACAAACTCAGCAACTCTCGCTACTCCTTTTGGAATTAAAGGAGTTAATTACTCTATTAGTTCTGCTTGTTCAACCAGCTTACATTGTATTGGTAATGCTTTTGATTTAATCAGACATGGTCAGCAAGAGATTGTATTTGCTGGTGGTGGAGAAGAAACTCATTGGACAATGTCTATCTTATTTGATGCAATGGGAGCTCTTTCTAGTAAATATAATGAGACTCCTGGAGTAGCTTCTCGTGCATATGATTCTAACCGTGATGGATTTGTCATAGCTGGTGGAGCTGGAGTTGTTGTTGTAGAAAGTCTTGATAGTGCGCAAAAAAGAGGTGCTACTATTTATGCTGAAATTAAAGGATTTGGACAAACCTCAGATGGACATGACATGGTTCAACCTTCTGGAGAAGGCGCGGTTCGTTGTATGCAAATGGCTACACAAGGTGGAAAAGTTGATTATATAAATGCTCATGGAACGTCAACTCCTGTGGGAGATATGATTGAATTACAATCTATAAAAGAAGTGTACGGAGATAATATTCCCCCTATTAGCTCAACTAAATCTTTAACTGGACATTCGCTTGGTGCTACGGGTGCTCAAGAAACAATATACTCTCTCTTAATGATGAATAATAATTTTTTAGTTAAGTCTGCCAATATTACAGAGCTAGATGCAAATGCAAAAGATATGAATATTATTCTTGAAACAAAGAATGATATTGAAGTAAATTCAGTTTTATCCAATAGCTTTGGCTTTGGTGGAACGAATGCATCCATATATTTAACTAAATTCCATGAATAAACTTCTTGAAGGAAAAAAAGGTCTTGTAATAGGTATTGCCAATGATCACTCTATTGCTTGGGGAATTACCGACAATCTATGCAAAGAAGGTGCTCAAGTTTTTTTAACATATCAAAATGATACTCTAAAAAAAAGAGTGATGCCTCTTTCACAAAAAATTAATTGTTTAGGAGTCTTTCCTTGCGATGTTGAATCTACTGAATCTATTGAAGCATTAAAAAATTCGATTAATACTAAAATTGATTTTATTGTTCATGCCGTTGCTTATTCAGATAAGAATGAGTTATCTGGAAAGTACCTCAATACTTCTAAGGAAAACTTTCTAAAAACTCTTCATATCTCTTCTTTTTCTTTAACTGAAATTACTAAAATTTTTATGCCTTTATTAAATGATAATGCTTCTATTATGGCTCTTAGCTATTATGGAGCTAAAAAATATATGCAGAGTTATAATGTTATGGGTGTTGCTAAAGCCGCTTTAGAAACTTCGATTAAATATTTAGCAGTAGATATGGGAGATAGAGGAATAAGAGTTAACGGTATATCAGCCGGCCCTATGAGAACTTTGGCTGGTGCTGTTATTAGTAAATCAAGACAGATTTATAGCTATGCGATCAATAACTCCCCTATTAAGAGAGCCTTAACTTTAGATGATATTGGAAAATCTTCGGTTTACTTAGTCAGTGACCTCTCTAAAGGGGTCACTGGTGAAATTTTATATGTCGATAACGGCTATAATAAAATTGGTATGAGTCTTGAGGAAGTTTAATTAAACTTCTTTCATACTTAATTTTACTTTTCCTGATCTGTCTACATCGAGTACTTTGACTTGAACTTCCTGACCTTCAGATAACACATCAGAAACATTCGCTACTCTTTCTTGAGAGATTTGACTAACATGAAGTAGGCCATCTTTAGCTCCTAAGAAATTTACAAAAGCTCCAAACTCAACAATTTTTACAACTTTACCGTTATAAACCTTACCGATTTCTGGTTCAGCAATAATATCCATGACCATTTGTTTAGCCATATTAAGTGACTCTGCGTTATTTGAGGCAATTTTTACTTCACCCTCATCACTTACTTCAATTTTTGCACCTGATACTTCTACCATATTTCTTATAACTTTACCGCCAGAGCCAATTACTTCTCTAATCTTATCTTTGGGTACCATTACAGTTTCTATTTGAGGAGCATGTTTTGAAAAAGCACTTCTAGTCTCAATGATAGCTTCGTTCATGACTCCTAAGATATGTTTTCTTCCACCAGCTGCTTGATTAAGAGCAATTTCCATAATCTCTTTTGTAATGCTTGTTATCTTAATATCCATTTGAAGAGATGTAATTCCATCAACTGTTCCGGCTACTTTAAAATCCATATCTCCTAGATGATCTTCATCGCCTAAAATATCACTAAGAACAACAAAGTCTTCGCCTTCTTTAATTAAGCCCATGGCTATTCCACCTACATGTTTTTTAATTGGAACTCCTGCTGCCATTAACGAAAGAGATGTTCCGCAAACTGAGGCCATAGAACTAGATCCATTTGACTCTGTAATCTCAGATACAATTCTTAGAGTATAAGGAAATTCAGCTTTGGAAGGTAGCATTGGATTAATAGCTCTCCATGCTAGTTTACCATGACCAACTTCTCTTCTACTTGTAAAACCAGATCTACCAACTTCTCCAACAGAATAAGGAGGAAAATTATAATGAAGCATAAAATGTTGTTTACTCATCGGATCTAATGAATCTATCATTTGCTCATCATCGCCGGTTCCAAGAGTTGCAACAACTAGTGCTTGTGTTTCTCCCCTAGTAAATAAACTCGATCCATGAGCTCTTGGAAGAATATCTAGCTCACAAGTGATGTTTCTTACTTCATCAAGCTTTCTGCCATCAATTCTTTTTTTACTTTTAATAATGTCGCCACGAACTACATCTTTTTCAATGTTCTTAATAATAGTGATAGCAGCAAGCTTCTGATCATCATCAATACCCTCTAGAACTGAAGTTCTAACAGAATCAAGTTTTTGACTTCTTTCTTGTTTGTCAGTTAAACTATATGCACTTCTAATATCTTCAGATATTTTTGAAGAAATATCGCTTTTTAAAGTCTCATAGAATTCAGGTAATTCAGGGACATCAAACTTTTTAATATCAACTTTAGATGCAAAATCTTTAACATTTGAGATGAACTCTTGATAAAAAGTATGACCTGAATTAACAGCTTCTAACATAGTTGCTTCAGGCAATTCTTTTGCCTCAGATTCAACCATCAAGACGCCCTCATCAGTACCCGCTACTACAAGATCAAGATTTGAATTTTCTAAGTCTTGGATACTTGGATTAATAACAATTTTGTTATCAATATAACCAACTCTAGCAGCTCCTAAAACTCCTTGAACAGGAAGACCTGATATAGCTAAAGCAGCACTTGTTGCGTACAATGCAATAATATCAGGATCAACAATTCCATCATAAGATAGAACGGTTAATTGAATTTGCGTTTCGTTTTTAAAATTTTTATGAAATAAAGGTCTAACAGGACGATCAACTAAACGACAAATTAAAGTTTCTCTTTCTGTTGGTCTTGCTTCTCTTTTAAAAAATCCACCAGGAATTTTACCTGATGCATAATACTTTTCTTGATAATTAACAGTTAAAGGAAAAAAATCAATATCTGGCTTTTGTGTTTTTGCTGCACAAACATTTGCCATAACTACTGTGTCGCCACAGTAAACTAAAACAGACGCGTCTGCCTGTTTAGCCACTCTATTAGTTTCAAGTGTGATCTCATAATCACCGTGTTTAAATTTATGTTCAATTTTAGTCATAATAATATTACTCTTTCTGCCTTCTTCTAAGGACTTACTTTTTTCTTAATTTTAATTTGTCTGCTACTTCACCGTACTTTGTAACATCTTTATTTTTTAAATAGGTCATTAGTCTATTTCTTTTACCAACCATCATAATTAGGCCTCTTCGTGAATGAAAATCCTTCTTATGTATTTTGATATGTTCCGTCAGATGATTTATTTTTTTTGTAAAAAAATAGATCTGAGCTTCAGCTGAACCAGTATCTTTATCTGTTCTAGCTATATCTTTTAGTTCTAAGGCTTCTAAATTCGACATCGTAACTCCTTTCAAAAAGTTAATTCACATCTATCCAGGATGTCGTCCAGAATAAATGGGTACAATTTGGCTATCTAAATCATTTATGTCAGAAAAATCAAGGATATTCTGAAAATCAATGCTATGAGATAGGTTAAAATCACCTATTTTAGTCCTTAATATACTCATCGCAAAACCTAAATCTCCCAAAGATTTAGCAAACTCTTCTGCAAATGAACGTACATAGAAACCTGTCTCACAATCTATTGTGACATCTAAGAAGTTAGTACTTTGCTGAGTAATTTTTAGAGAGTGCACATTTACCTGCTTAAATCTTTCTGATAAAAATTCTTTTTTTCTTGCTAATTCATAAAAATTTTTACCTTTAATTTTATGAGCAGAAAATATCGGAATTTTTTGCTGATAATTTCCTATAAAGAATTTTAGCATTGATGCTCTTTCCCTTACATCATGAGAGGTTTTTTTGTAGTCTACATACCTGCCTTCTATATCTTGAGTTTTAGTTTGTGCACCAAAAAAAATTCTTACCTTATAAGTTTTTATTTTTAAGTGCATTGATGGTATAAGTTTGGTCGCTTTATTAACAGCTACTAATAAGAGTCCTGATGCAAGCGGGTCTAAAGTTCCTACAAAACCAATTTTACTAAATTTAAAACGAAATTTTAATTCTCTAATAACACCAAAAGACTCGACTCCTTCAGGTTTGTTAATAGGCAGCCAGCCACTTGGAATAAAATTTTGTTTCAATTTATTTAATATTTTAAAGTTGGTCTATGAGTTGTTGGACTTTAATTGATTCCTTAAAAGGCTCGTCCACATAAAGCGTAATTCTAGGAATAAATTTAGAAGTTAAAGTTTTTGCAATTAATTCTTGCATTTTTCTTGTGTATTTTTTTTTAAATTTTTCAAACTCAGCATCTTTTATATTATGAACTAATAAAACTCTAGCAAATCTTAAATCCTTACTGACCTTTACATCCGTAATTTCAAGTCTAAGTGAAGGGAAGTCTATCAAAAACTCTTTATGAGTCACTACATACTCAGCGATTAATCTTTTTATTGTAAGTTCAATTTTTAAGGTTCTAAAACTTGGTTTATTGTGCAAGTTATAATTCTTTTTGGATTTGTTTAGTAATATAAAATTCTATTTCATCTTTGGCAAGAATGTCTGAATAATCTTTAAAAGATATTCCGCACTCATAGTTTTCTTTCACTTCTTTCACGTCATCTTTAAATCTTTTTAATGAGCCTACTTCGCCTTCATAAATAATTTTTCCAGCTCGAACAAGTCGAATTTTAGCTGCATGTGAGACATAACCATTAGTGACATAACAGCCAGCTATTGTACCTAATTTGGAAGAGTTGAAAGTATCTCTAACTTCTGCATGTCCTATAATTTCTTCTTTAGTATCGGGACTAAGTAATCCTGATAATAATTTGGTCATATCATCAACTAATTCATAAATAATTGAATAATATCTAATGTCCACCTTATCTCTTTTTGCTATTGATCGAGCTTGAGGTATGGCTCGAATATTGAACCCTATAACCAGTCCTTCTGCAGCACCCGCTAAACTCACATCGCTTTCATTGATTGCGCCAATAGCGCTATGAACTACGTTGATTGTTACTTCGTCATTACCAATTTTTTCTAAAGAAGAAACAATTGCTTCTAAAGATCCTTGAACATCTGCCTTAACAATAATTGGTAATTTTTTAATATCTCCCTTAGAAATATTTGACATCATTTCTTCTAATGAAGATTTTTTGACAGATTCTTTGCTTGCTAATTGCTGTTGTTCTTTTACTTTTTCGGTAATTTCTTTTGCAGCTTCCTCATTAGGCATAGCATATAAAGTATCGCCTGCAGAAGGTATAGAATCAAATCCTAGTACTTCAATAGGCATGCCTGGAGTTGCATGTTTTACTTTATCGCCTCTCTCATTTAATAGAGCTCTAACCTTTCCAAAAGCAGGGCCACAGGTAAAATGATCTCCTTCTGATAAAGTTCCATTATTAATAATAATAGTTGCTACCGGACCTCTGCCTGTTTCTATTTTTGATTCAACGACAATAGCATCTGCTAATTTATTATATTCTACCTCTAGATTCAGGATGCCTACTTGTAAAAGAATATTATCTAATAGTTTATCAAGATTTATTTTTTTTAATGCTGATATTTCAGTTTCTAAAACATCTCCTTGGAAACTCTCAACAACAATTTCATGTGTGAGTAAATCATTTCGAACTTTATCAGGATTTACATCAGGTAAATCAGTTTTATTAATAGCTAGTACGATTGGAACGTTAGCTGTTTTAGCATGAGAAATTGCTTCTATTGTTTGAGGTTTCACGCTATCGTTTGCAGCAACAACTAATACAACTATATCGGTAAGATTTGCTCCTCTTGAACGTATGTTCGTGAAAGCTGCATGACCAGGTGTGTCTAAGAAAGTTATAGTACTGTCTTTATGTTTAACTTGATAAGCACCTATGTGTTGTGTTATTCCGCCTGACTCCTTCGCCGTTACATTAGTATTTCTTAAGGCATCTAAAAGAGAAGTTTTTCCATGATCAACATGACCCATAACAGTAACAATTGGTGGTCTTGATTTTATATTTGATTGGTTTGTTTTTTGATAATTAGCAATAATTTCCTTGAGGCTTATTGAGGTTTGTCTGTGAGGGCTATGTCCAAAATCAGTAACAATTAATTCTGCTGTATCGCCATCAATATATTGATTAGCTGTTGCCATGATTCCACTTTTCATTAAAGATTTTACGATGTCGCCTGTTTTTTCTGACATTCTGCTAGCCAATTCTTGAACTGTAATTTTAATCGGTATATCAACATCTCTTACAATTTTAGAAGTATTAGTTAGGGAAGGTTTGTATTTGGTTTTTTGTTTTTCTCTTGCTCGTTTAACTTTGGATAAACTAGGAAGTTTTTCATAATCCGGTTCTCCTTCTAATAAGTTATTGACAGCTAGGGAAGATAATTTCTTTTGAAAGCCTGACGCATTAATGGTTAACTTTTTTCTAATAGGTGCTGTAGGAGACTTTGCAACTGGTGCACTTGGCTTAATGGCTGGTTTGGATACCTTTGTTGTTGTAGAGGTTTTTTTATCTTTATCCATATATTATTCTAATACTAATCTAAATAGATTTCCCTTGCATCCATAATAATCTTTTCAGCAACATTTTTATCTATTTTTCTGAATAGAATTCCCTCTCTACCAATTAATTCATCAGTGGAAAGGTCTGCAAGGTCTTGTCTTGTTTTGATATTCTCATCTATTAAAATCTTTAGAATCTTATTATCAAATTCTTCAATAGTTTTTAGATACTCTTCAATGTTTGATTCATCAATTAACTTCTGTAAATTCAATTTTTCATTTTCAACATATTGTGAAGCTCTTGAATGAATCTCAATTGCTAATTCTTCGTCAAATCCTTCAATCTTTTGAATGTCTGCAACATTAGCATTATTAATTTTTTCGACACTATTATAGCCCTCTACAACTAAGAGTTGAGCAATCATATCCTCAAGATCTAATTTTTCAGCAAAAAGCTCAGTTACAGCTTTAAATTCTGCTTGACGTCTTTCCGTATCTTCTTTTTCAGTAAGAATATCTATTTCTAAACCAGTTAAAATTGAAGCTAATTTAACATTTTGCCCTCTTCTTCCAATCGCAATACTTAATTGATCTTCGGGAAGAACTACTTCTACTTTATTAGAATTTGGAAATTCATTTACTTTTGCAACTTCAGCAGGAGCTAAAGCATTCATTACATACCTTGATTGAACTTCTGACCAATTAACAATATCAATTTTTTCACCTTGTAATTCATTCACTATTGCCTGGACTCTAGAACCTCTCATACCAACACAAGCACCAACAGGATCGATAGATTTATCATTAGCTCTAACAGTTATTTTACCTCTACTACCAGGGTCTCTTGCGACTGATACAATTTCAATTTGACCCTCATAAATTTCTGGAACCTCTTGAACAAAAAGTTTTGCCATAAACTGAGGGTGGGTTCTAGATAAAGATATTTGATGGCCTTTCACTTCTTCTTTAATATCAAAAAAGTAAGCTCTGATTCGATCTCCATTTTTAAAATTTTCTCTAGGAATTAATTCATCTTTTCTTAAGAAGCCTTCAGCTTTACCTAAATCAACTATGATATTTCCAAATTCAATTCTTTTAACAATTCCGGACAATACTTCTCCGACCTTATCTTTGAAGTCATTATATTGTCTTTTCTTTTCTGCTTCACGAACACGAGTATAAATTACTTGTCTTGCCATGTTAGCTGTTACTCTTCCAAAACTAACTGCTGGTAACTCGATACGAATTTGACTTCCTACAGATGCATCAGCTTCATGTTTTTTTGCTTGCTCTAATAAAAGTTGGTTAGATTGCAAAACAGGATCTATTGTTTCTACAACATCTTTTATATGTGTGAGTTTAAAATTTCCTGTGAATCTATCTATTTCAGCTTTAATATTATTTTCTAATCCGTATTTGGATTTTGCAATAATTTCAAAAGATTCTTCCATAGCCTGCATGACTATTTCTAATTCAATTCCTTTTTCTTGCGAGACTATTTCTGCAACTTTTAATATTTCATTTTGATTCAACATGTTTATAAATTCTGGTTAAAAAAAAAGGCGGGCTAACCCACCTTATGGTTAATTACTTTTAAGAACGCTAAAATAGAATAATTTACTATTTTTGTCTAAGGCTTTTTTCTCATATTTAGTGCTAATAGCGTTAAAGATGCTATATTGCCACATATTTGGAGTATTTCCTTGGATTTTAAAGCCAAATTTAGAAACTAAGATCATCGCATCCAAAAAATAGTCTCCATGATCACTAGCAAAATTTAGGCATGAGCCAGGCTTCATCACTCGAAGAAGTTGCTTTAGAAGATCTTCATTAAAGGTTCTTCTTTTTTTATGACGTGCTTTTGGCCAAGGATCCGGAAAATAAATTCTTACATTATCTAAAAAATGATCTGGAAGATAAGGAATGAGATCTTGAACATTATTATGAAAAACAAATAAATTTTTTAAATTATTTTCTGATTGATGACGGGCAGCACGTAATATCCCATCCATAAAAATATCACAACCAATAAAAGTTTTTTTGAAATCACTAGATGCATCCTTAGATATTTTAATTCCGTCACCAATTCCTATTTCTAGAACTAGTGTTTGATTTATAATTTTTTGAAAAAATAATTTAGAAGGTTTAAATAATAAATTTTGAAAACGTGATAATCTTTGAAAAGACTTGCCTTGCTTTCTTCCGAAGTATCTACCTTCTGATTCGATCATAGATAATTCCAAAAGAATAAAACAATAATAATAAGATGATTGTTATTTT